>Ga0272449_1000384_pt1 | contig 53556 bp, 40 predicted proteins | sample YNPCB0241_FD_198679 | JGI IMG/M metagenome (GOLD analysis project Ga0272449, IMG submission 198679) | Hot spring sediment microbial communities from Yellowstone National Park, WY, United States - YNP-CB-024-1 | ecosystem: Environmental > Aquatic > Thermal springs > Hot (42-90C) > Sediment...
TCTGCGAACTTGTGGACCACCTCCTCCGCTTCTTTAGCACATTTCGGGACAAACGGCGACTTCATTCTGGCATTCCATGGCTTCGAGTCGCGGCGAGGGTGGTCACGATCTGTCAGCCCAGCGACAAATTCCTCTTGATTTACCTCGAGAAATAGGGTAATAAAATCTTGCCTTTTGGCTCGGGGCGTAGCGCAGCCTGGTTAGCGCACTAGACTGGGGGTCTAGGGGTCGTTGGTTCGAATCCAATCGCCCCGACTGAAGAAAAGTGATTTGGCTTGAACAAGACATCCCAAAAAAGGCTTTGCAACCTATCGCTCATGACGCTCACCCTTGGAACATGTCCACTAACCGAACGAAATACTCCCCTAGGATGAGCACTTCCAAGGCCCTCAAGCCAAAAAAGAGCAAGTGGAAGCTAACTTCTTCGGATGGCGTCCTGACTCACCTGATTAGCCTGAACTTAATGGGACGATAGGGGGAATCGGTGTCACAACGCTGGATTCTCGGGCAAAAACATTATGGCGCCCATCAGAGAAAAACACACCTCCAAAACCACACTTGTTCAAAGTCTTGCGACCCCCTTGGCTCCTGAAAGTTAGAAGGCCCCTTCGCCGTTGCTTTGAACCAAAAGACCCTCAAAAAAACCGCAATCCTGTTTCCACGGGCACGAATCGCACTTCGAAAAAACGACCTCACGGACGGGCTTGCTGGATTTGAGCACAGAAAGGAGTTCTGCAGTGGTAACAACCTTGCCTTCTTCCAGCCCAAAGGCGCGAACAAGCGCCATATCGTGCTCCTGCACGACCTCCTCGCCAGCCTCCCCCCACGAACATTTGCCATCCTTCAGATGCGGGCATAGCGCACAGATGTCGTCAGGTCCAAAGCACACTTTGATGGGCAATCTGTCATCCGCCTTGACCATCGTAGAAATCCTGCCCATGTTTTCCGTAAACTCGAGGTTGTATCCCTTGCCCCTGAAGCCAAGAACACAAAAAAGATGATGAGGTCTAAGAGTTATCATGCGCCCGAATCCTTTCAGTCAACTTTATAGCTGCAACAGCCTTTATAAGATCGAAGGGAACGAATGGCAAGGCACCAAGCAAAGCCCCTTTCAGTGCGCTTGTCCCAATAGCAAGACACAAGAAGGACACACCCAAAAAATAGATAACCAAAAGCGCCATAAGGCAAGCGACACCACTTCCTACTTTTGTCTTAGCCCACGAGCACAACGGCGCACCCACCACGAACCCTAGAAGATAGCCCAAAGTCGCATAACTTCCAAACTTAGCAAACCATGGCACCCCCAGCACCCCCCCTGCAACATACAAAGCCATCACACTAAAAGCCTCCAGAGGCGCTGTGGTAAGACCCACCAAAAAGACCGAGAAGACCTGCAATGTCACTGGGACTGGCGTGAAAGGCAATGGGAAAGCCACCCTTGCACAAAGCGCTGTGAATAAGACAAACGAAAACACGAGCAGAAAAGAAGGCAATGCCCCATCCCTCTCGCGATTTGCAACCCTAAAAAGACTTTCGCTTACCATAACCCTTTCTCTCCACGAGTCAGGACAAGTGGTTCATCATCAGTGATGGCGATTGTGTGCTCGAAGTGCGCTGCTGGAAGACCGTCCGCGGTCACGACCGTCCATTTGTCTAAAAGCACCTGAACCTTTGGGCTTCCCATAGTTATCATAGGCTCGATCGCTATGGTCATCCCAGCCCTCAAAACAGGACCTGTGCCTGGCTTCCCTTGATTCGGCACTGGCGGGTCTTCGTGCAATGACCTTCCAACCCCGTGCCCGCAAAACTCGCGCACCACTCCGAAGCCCTCGCTTTCTGCACGCCTTTGAATCGCGTAGGAAATGTCATGCAGGTGAGCCCCAGCCCTCGCTTGTTTGATGGCGTCGTGAAGCGCTTGTCTTGTGCATTCCACAAGCCTCTTGACCATGCCTTGCGCATCACCAGCAATCACAGAAACCGCAGCGTCTGCTATAAGCCCATCTTTCACCACCCCGCAATCAATGCTTACAAGGTCGCCTTCATTGATTTTACGATTCGATGGAATCCCGTGGATCACCTCTTCGTTCACGGACACACACAGCACTGCAGGGTACGGTCTTGCGTCCGCTACGAGCCCTGGCTGTCCCAAGAATGCAGGCTCTACCTGAGCCTCCTTCATCATCCTCCTCGCCTCCATCTCTAAATCGTTCGTCCTTATCCCAGGCTCTACCATCTCGACCAAACGCTCGAGGATCGAGGCAAGTATCCTTCCTGCCTCCCTCATCTTCGAAATCTCTGCCTTTGTCTTCAGCGTGATCACACGATGCTCCCAAAAAGCAAGTCACAATGTTATAATATCCATTGGCGATTTTGAAGGGCTTTCTAGTGCTTGTCCGTGCCATCCTTCAAGAACAAAAAAATGACAAAAGGGTCAAATGTCTTTTGTGTCCAAGGTTTTGCAACATACCAGACGGCAAAACAGGGTTTTGTGTTGTTAGAAAAAATCACGGAGGCGTCCTTTTCAACGAAGCGTACGGCAGACCATCAGCAGTCCACATTGACCCAATAGAGAAAAAGCCACTGTTTCACTACCTTCCCGGGAGCGCAAGTCTTTCGCTTGGCACTGTGGGATGCACGCTCAACTGCAAATTTTGCCAAAACTACGACCTTTCACGGGGCAAAGACATCGGCGGAACAACGATTTCACCCGAGAAACTTATCGAGTTAGCCAGGCGAAACTATTGTGCATCCATATCCTTCACTTATAACGAGCCCACCATTCAGGCGGAATACATCATTGACACAGCGCCTATCGCAGCAAAGGCGAACATCGGCATAGTAATGGTGACTAACGGCTATATCACCAAGGAAGGTGTGCGCCTCCTTTACAGTCATGTTGACGCCGCAAATGTTGATTTGAAGGCATTTTCAGATGATTTTTACAGGAGATATTGTTCTGGGCACCTTGCACCCGTCCTCGATGCCCTGGTCGAGATGAAGGCTTTAGGCGTGCACCTCGAAATCACTACGCTGTTGATACCTGAACTGAACACCGACCTCAAGATGATAAAAGAAGAATCGCTATGGATCCTTCACAACCTTGGCGCAGACACACCAGTGCATTTTACCGCCTTCCATCCTGACTACAAGATGCTAGATAGACCCAGAACCCCCCTCGAAACGCTTCTGTCAGCAAGGAAATGCGCACTGGAGGCAGGCCTGAAATTCGTGTATCTGGGCAATGTCTATTCCGATGGAGCGAACACATACTGCCCATCGTGCCACGCCCCTGTCATCGAACGGTCATGGCACGATGTGCGGAGGTTTTCTCTGGACGACTCGAAATGTCGGTGTGGACAGCAAATCCCGATCGTGACGAGTCCAGTCAGGTCAGCGAGGCTTTAGTCTCCTGACCACTAAAGTGAAAAGGTCTTTGAGCTCTTGACACCCAAGCAACCTCGCGCTCAAAAGAAACATGCCAAACCCGACAAGCAGGCATGGTATCAGATAGATTGCAAGCCTTAGCCCTGTCCTGTCGCCGAACATGCCTACCTTCGAGCACACAACGAAGAAAACACACATCACGCAAGTCGCAAGCGAAGTTTTTGCAAGCGAAGCAAGAAGTCCTTTCATCCCAAGGCGCCCAAGCCTAAAGCGAATCACAAAAAGGAGGGATAGCATGTTTATCCCTGCGGCAACTGAACCTGCGAGTGCAATCCCGCCCTGTTTCAGGGGGACAGCCAGAAGATAGCAAAGCGCTATATGAACCCACATCACGAAGAACGCAACCCACGCTGGGGTCTTCAAATCCTTTTGCGCGTAAAATACCTGCACGACATTGCGATATGCGCCAATAAAAAATATGCCCGCAGTGTGAAAGTAAAGTGCCCAAACAGTCATTTCGACCGAGTGCTCATCAAAAGCGCCATAGCGGAACAAAAGGGTCACGATAGGCTTTGCTAACACAAGAAATGCCCCTGTGACTGGGATAGTAACAAACCCAAGAAGCCCAAGCGAGTAACACAATGTGTCCTTCAGTGCCTCGATGTTCCCTTCGTGCGCCTGCCTCGACATTGCAGGCAGTATCACTGTTGCGACCGACACAGCGAACACCCCAAGGCTCAACTCCTGAAGGCGAAGCGAATATTGAAGCGATGCGACAGACCCTTCGTCAAGGCTTGCAGCGATAGCCTGCGAAACCGTAACATTGATCTGATAAATCCCAGCGGAAAAGATGCCTGGCAAAAAGATGCGAAAAACCTCTCTCACATGTTTGTCCTTGAACCCATCCAAAGTGAATCTGAAACGGACGCCCTTCATGTGAAGAAAAGGGATTTGAAAGATTGCTTGCAAAACCCCGCCAGCAAGGAATCCAACGCAAAGCGCCCATGCTGGGTTTGGGAAATCCCGGGCAAAAAGGACAACCACAAGGATATTGGCTGTGCTCATCAGGACAGGTGCAAATGCGGAAGGACCAAACACCCCAAGCCCGTTCAATGCAGCCTGAATGATCGCAGCAACGGAAACCAGTAGCAGATAAGGGAACATGGCTTGAGTCAACTGGATTGTAAGTTCCAGTTTTCCAGGAACTTCTGCAAACTTCCCCGCAAAAACCCCAGAGACAAGGAAGCCCGAAAACAAAATGCCCAGTGCGGTCACCACGGACACCAGCACTATCAGCACTGACATGAACGAGGAATAAAAATGCGACAGTTTTTCCCTATCCTGTTCACTTGCAAGTCTTGTAAACACAGGGACGAAAGCCTGCGACATCGCCCCCTCGGCAAACAGGCGCCTCAGCATGTTTGGGATTGTCGAGGCGATGCCAAAGGCGTCAGAAAACATGCCTGTGCCAACATAGTAACCCCTAACCTGCTCGCGCAAAAGCCCTGTGATTCTGGACAGGATTGTAAAGAAACTGACTACAAGAGTGGACTTCAGGATCGAGGTCTTCTTTCCCTCATCCAGTGGCAAGCGAACCTCGCACAATCCCTAGAGAGCGCTTCGCTTCGCCTCCTCCCAAAGGCTGTCGAGCGTTTCCAAAGGCATATCGGACAGATCCTTGCCAAGACGGCGTGCCTCTTCTTCCAGATATTTGAACCTTTTCTTGAATCGCAAAAGCATCAACCTGAGTGCTGTTTCGGGGTCAACTCCGACCTTCCGCGCAATATTCGCAATAGCGAACAGGACATCTCCGAGCTCCGCTTCTATCAATTGGTTGTCTTTCCTGTCCATTGCCTCTTTGAGCTCGCCAATCTCTTCCATCACCTTAGCCCACACCCCTTCCACATCAGGCCAATCAAATCCAACTCTGCTCGCCTTCTCCGAGACCCTCAAAGCCATAAGCAGGGCTGGCAAAGACTTCGGCACGCCATCCAGAAGTCCCCTGCCCTCCTGCCTCTTGTATTCCTCCCACCGTTTCAAAACCTCTTGCGCATCCCGAGCCTTCCTATCCCCAAACACATGAGGATGTCTGGACACAAGTTTCTTTGTCGCTGCTTCGCATACTTCACGAATCCCGAATCCGCCCTTATCCATGCACAACTGGGCAAGGAATATGACCTGTATCAAGAGGTCGCCGAGCTCCTCTTTGACCTTCGCCATGTCTTTTTCATCAATAGCCTCGACTACCTCATAAGCCTCCTCGAGCACATATGTGCGCACACTCTCGAGGGTTTGAACTTTATCCCATGGGCAACCCTCAGGACCACGAAGCCTTTCAATGACCTCGCAAAGCGCCTGAAACTTCTTAGACCCGTCTGAACAGTCAGACCCCAACTTTTACCTCCTCACTTTTTCTGACCCTCAAGTGCCTTTTGAGCCTCCTGTGCTTCCATCGCCTTTTTTATAGCAGGCACGAACTCTGGCTTCAGCGAAGACCCTGCCTTTTTCGCTGGCAAAGCCTCACGCAATGTAGGTGACACAATCTGTTCTCGTGCGGATGCCCCGCCCCCAAGAGCAGGCGTCGTCTGTGCTGATTCTTCCTCCACCTTCAGGAATCCCGCCCTCGACAAATCATGAAAATCCTCGGTTGTAGGTGCGAAAGCGCTAATCCATTGAACTTTCCCATCTTTCGCCTCGACCCTGAAGAAGTTTGCCTTTATGATTGCGTCCTGCTTGGGGGGAACGACTGTAAGACCTGCAACCTCAGCCCATGGAACTGCGATCTCTACATCGTAAGAAGAGTCCTTGTCTTCGTTGTTGTTCACACTGCCAGTTACATAGACCGCCGTCCTTAGCCCAGTCATGTTGAAAGCCTTCGCCTCATCGGGTGGCGGGTTCCTGCGTGTCTTGAACAACGCATCAAACACTACATTCTTAGGGGAAACCTGAATCTCCAGATAATCCTTGCCATCCCCTTGAGCGTCAAGGAACACCTCTACAGCATCCGCATTCCACAGTTCACTGTCCCTGTCTTTATATGGCGTCTCGATAAAGTTGTCCCCCACATGAAACCCAATGTATAGATTCTTGTCATCAAACAAAGCCATGACAACAGTCGTCTCGTCGGCTGACACTGGCTGACCATCCACCCTTGTTAGCTCAACCCTACTTGCATTCGTCCACGCTGGGTCATCCAGTTTCCCATCCACCTTTATCTCGCCACTTGCCCTTTTCAATCCAAGCACTTTGGCGCCCTGCGTGGGTTCTTCCTTCCTCGCCACAGTGAACTGCACCACCTTCACCCTGTTGTCGCCATCGTTTGGAACCTGTTCCTTGTTCTTGAGCTCCATCCTGTCGCCTCCACCTCTCTCCCTGTAGATCGCCTCGTTGAAGATGCCAGCCCATATCACCGCCTGCCCTGGGTCTGCATCCTGAGGAATGGCAAACGTCTGCTCATCCCTTATGATTTCCCCTTTTTTCCAGTTCGATATGGGATACAGTTCGCCAACAGGATTGTGGTCGAGGATCATCCTGCGTCCCTTTGGCAGCTCGACATGGACGAAGACCTTCCACTCCCCTTGAATCTCTCTGAGGCATTCCCAGTAGTAAGTCACAGTGACAGTGTCACCAGGTTTCACCTTGTTTGCAGAGATGTCAGCCCCAAGAAGCCTGATATTGTCAGCAAAGTTCGCATTTATCGCTATGTTTGGGGTTGGAGGGGATTGAAGAATATTCTGTTGAATCCGCTCACGCTGGTCTTTTGTAAGGATGAGTTTTGCTGGCTTGCGACACCCGAACGCAATGGCTATTGCACAGAGAATCAGCAGTCTTGTCCTCATAAGAACCTCGCACAAAAAGTCAAAGAACTATACATCATAAAGAGAGTTTTGCAACTGAAAAAACAACGATATTATGTTGCGCCCTGCGATCTGCAAAAGTTCAAAAAGCAATGAGACAGTCGGTGGAGAAGGTGGAGATGTAGCCTAAGGTGTAGATTACATGTAGGCTAGCGGTAGATTCCATGTAGGATTGATGTAGAGAAATCGCGGCTTTTGAGACCGACGACGAGCCCTTCGAAACTGGACTGAAACGGTGAAGTTTGCACTTTAGGAGTGGGGTCAGACTTGGGCAACGTTTGTGTGATTTTTTTCACGCCTTTTGAGAAAGGAGGGGATTTCGGTTCCGCGTCTGACAGTCCATGAAATCAGAAAATACCCACAGGTTGGCGACTAAAACTACAAAAATACCCGCCCTCACGCTTCACTCAAGAACAAGCCACCTATGCCATACTTCAAAGAAAGGTTGCGAAAAGGAACCAGGCTCTTCGACACAAGAATGCGCTATCTCGTGAAACGGAGACGGTAACAGGGGTCGCACGAACCAGGCTCTTCGACACAAGAATGCCCGAGACTGATCCCCAGTCGAGTGTCTGATGTGTATTCAACCCATGCAACGTCTTCGTTCTAAGTGAGTCAGGGACGACCGCCCATGCCATAATGACCAAGATGCCCATCTCCATGGCATAAGAAAAACCCTTGTCAGGACAGGCATTTTTGTGCTCTGTAACCCGCTGCCCAAGAGTTCAGACCCTGTGCGTTGCCACTTTAAATGTGTTGACTAGCGTCTGGCTCTCCGCTATATTTTGATTGCTTTACCTCGAGGTTCGTTTCGCGGATGAGGTTTCTGATAGGCTCAATCTGAGGATCAAAACCTTGAAGGACAAAATGGGTAGCCTAAATGAAGTTTGGCAGAAAAAGAATTATCGAGTCAGAATTTGCTGAAGCGCTAACAAGTTGCGCAGAGGTCGCAAGAAAGGCATACAATCTAACTTGTGAATATCAAAGGCAAGTTGAAAGTATTCTGAAGGAGTTAAATTCCTCTCTGGATAACAAGACATTCCGGGTGCTCAATGATAAAGACGCAGAACATTTTCCATTTAGCGGGGATTTAAAAAATATCGTAGCCGACCTGCAGAAACAGTCAAATAATGGGTTGAAAGACCTAAAAGATGCGATTAAGACTAAAAGCAAACATCTTGAGGATTTTACAATAGCATTGTTTGGCAGAACAAAAGCGGGTAAAAGCACTATTCGTGAGTCTATAACGAAGAATGGCGACGGGAGTACAATAGGATTAGGTGGATTACATACTACTAAAGAAGCGGGAGATTATAAATGGAAAGGTCTTAGAATATTAGACACTCCCGGGATTGAGGGTTATAAGGGTGAAAGTGAGGCAGCCAAAGCACGTGAAGTAATTGACCAAAGCGACGTTGTAATATTTTTGACAACAGATGAAACACAGCAACCAGGTGAATTCGATGAGATGGAACAGCTTATTGAAATCAACAAGCCCTTTTTTGTTGTGCTGAACATAAAGGATAAGTTAACAGACCCCGTTTACTTGCAGCGATTTTTCAGACACAAGGCAAGGCTTTTTGACGCCGATATTATAGAGGAGCATAAGCAACGAATTCTTGATGAGACAAAAAAAATTGGGATTCAGAGTATCAGAATTGTTTGGATTAGTGCACTGGCAAGTTGCATTGCTCAGTTTGCAGAGAGAGGTTTCACTTCCCAGGATAGAGAAGATTTTCTTAACTCAATAAAGCATGAGCAAATAAGGCCGATTATTAAATGGTTTTTAGAGAATCTTTCCCCAGAACACGCAAGAACTCTTTGGGAAATGAGCCGGATCGAGAAACTTTATGAAGAAATTGCTTTTGAAGTAAATACTCGTGGCCGACAGCGGCGAGTACTAACCTTCTTTGACAGCACCATTTATTTTATTGATACTATTGTGAAGATGCTAGATAGACACCAGCGTTCCCTTCGAGCCCAAGCAAATTTTATGATCGAAAAGCAATGGGAATTAGAGTGCTTCTTTGATGGATTAGACTTCAAAGGAACTTTAGAAAAGTTGATGAGTGGAAAGCTAACTGAAGGTAAGGCAAACTTCCTAAAGTGGAAACTAAATAGATATGTTCAACGAGTTGAGACCAAAATATCTGCACAAGACAATGCGTTTGTGAAAGCAACAATTGGGGATTTACACAATATTTTTTCACTCATTGAAGATGGAGATAAGAGAGTATTTGATTTAGTAGGGATTTTTGAAAAGTACCTCCCGAAACGAAAAGGGTTTGTGGAGGAGTGCGAGGAAAAAATTGAGACGAAGTGTAGAGAGTTGTTTCAGTCTCTTAAGGAATGGGTACCCGATTTTGTAGATGAATATTTGGGGCAAGACAATGCTCAATCTGTTCTTAAACGAAAACTGAATAAAGAAAGAAAAAGAATCGAAGAAGAGATGAATAGACTGATTGAGGAAATTGTTAGTGAGTTAAAAGTCAAGCTACAAGAGTTTACTCAACAATATCAGTACGATATTGGCACAATAAAGCTTGAACCCTCTGAGATAGGAGATTTTCGCAAAGGTCAAACGGGTAAAATTTTGAAATGGACAGGGATTACATTAGGTGGAATATCAGCCATTGCTTTTGGAATCGGGGGATTCGCAGCTGCAAATTTCTGGAATCCAGCTGGTTGGATTACAGCAGCAGCTGCACTGCTTATTACAGGTTTGGGCAAGCTATTCGCTGATGATGAGGATAGAGAATGGTTGAAGGCAAAAAAGAATGCCAAAAACCGATTATGGGACGATTTTGACAGAAATGAACGCAAGACTCGCGGTGCGTATAAGACCTGGTTCTATGAAAATATCACAAGTAAAGGCAGGAAAGCAATGTTAGACCAAGTTTCAACCTATATTAAGGAACTTTATGGGATAGCGAATGATTTGAAAAAGTATGCACTACAACTCAGGGAATTGCAAAACCAAGCAAACAAAAATCTTTTTGCTTGGTTACTTCAGCTCGAGGGCATAAAGTGTTCAGAAAAAGACATCCTGTCTATTGCTCGTGAGCAAGGTATAGCTACCAAGATTATGGTTCCTGAGAATTGGCACATCGATGCAAGAATAAAAACAAATCTTGATAAGTTGTGCGGTGAGCATATTCTAGTTTTTAATGATAGTAATGACATTCGTGAACGAGTTGCCCGAGCTTTGTATCCCGCAAAACTATCTCTTGATCAGATCAAACTTATTGAAGATAATGGACGAAAAATCGCAAAAGTTAGGGTTCCAGATGAGGAAAAGGGACTTTGTATAGGCAAAAATGGAGTTAACATCCGTCTAGCTTCTCAAGTGTGTGGAGTTAAGATTGAAATCGTCTGAAAAGGAGTTTGATTATGTCTAATCTTCAATTCATAGAACAAGCAAAAAAAGTGGAGAGTCTCTGCGACAAAACCATTAAACTGCTTTCTGAGCGTAGAGAGAACGAAATTAAAGACATTGTTTCGGCTCTTGAGCAGTTCCTTTCAGAGTATAAGAAACAAATAAAACTTTCGATTGCTTTCATAGGACAATACAGTTCCGGTAAATCTACCATAATTGCTGCTTTGACCGGTGCAAAGTTTGATAAGCGATATTATGAGGAGGTGGATGGCGAAAAAAAACTTATAGAGGTATACAAAATCGACTCCAAAGAATTAAGGATTGGAGTGCAAATAACAACTGACAAAACCGAATCGTATAACTGGCAAGATGTTCTTCTTATAGATACCCCAGGTATATATGCTGGCCGTCCTGAACACGACGACATTACACTTGATCAAATTTCTAAATCAGACTTATTGGTATTCGTGGTTCCCAATGAGCTATTTAATCCAAAAGCAGGTGAGTTTTTCAGAAAAGTTGCTAATGAAATGCAAAGAGTAGGACAGATGGTTTTGGTTATTAACAAAATGAGCCGTGAGACGGGAACACCGGAAGACCTAACGAAGACGATATTACAAGTTATTGAACCTTATCACCCTGATGATTTCTACACCTGCTTCATTGATGCTGAATCTTATCTGAAAGCACAGCACGAAAAAGATGAAGAGGAGAGGCAATTTTTGATTGATGAATCCCGTTTCGCTGATTTCGTTAAGGCCCTTCAGACCTTAGTTGAAAAGAATCAGTTATACGCTCGTTTAGTAACGCCACTGCACCGAGCTGTTGATGTGATACAGCAATCTCTAGATATTCTCACTACAGAGGATAGAACAAGCCGTGACTACCTGGAGATATTGAGGAGAAAGGCTCTTATTCTTCAAGCATCAAAAATACGACTGCAAAATTCGATCAGGGCAGAACTAAATAGATTGGAACACGAAGTTATAATGTTGGGAGAAAAAATAGCAACCAAAGTAGATGGAAGGCACAAAGAAGAAGAGATAAACGCTGCAATCAAAAATGCAGAATATGAAATGCAATTATTATCAAAGAATGTGTTGGATGAAATACAATCTCTTCTAAAAGACGAAATAACAAGACTCCAAACAGAGCTTGAGGATTTACAGCAGTCTCCATTAGGACGCGCTGTGGCAGAAGCGTTTGAAGTAGCTGCAGTTCGTGAGAAAACAATAGCAGAGAAAACAATAGGGGAAAAGCGAGAGATACCGCAAATTTTGAAAAAAGGCCCCGAAGCGTTTGCTAGATTGGCAAACTTTTCATCAAAGGTTACAAGAGATATTGTTTACAACTCATTGAAGTCTATCGGCTGGAAGTTTAGACCTTGGGGAGCAATCAAAACTGCGAAGTTTGTAACTAAGTTAGGCCCTATATTAGCAGGCATTGGAACAATCTTGGATATATTCCTAACTGTAAAAGAGGAAAAAGAAAGAGAGAAGTATGAGCAAAAGCTTCGAGAAACTCGTGCTCAAATTCGGGAAGATTTTCGGCGAGCTGCTTCTGAAATGCGAAGTGATTTCGAAAACGGATATGAAGATGAAAACGGTAACAAGTATGAAGGACTAAATAAAAGGATTTTCAAGGATTTGTATCAACACGAATTAGCGGAGGTTGAAAAAGAGCAAAATGAAATTAGAAAAGTTGAGGAATCAAAAAAAGAGAGTGTGGATGCATTAAAGGATTTGCTAAGCAACATAAAGAATGAAATAGATGAAATTTTACGGTTCACGGAATAGAGAAAAAGGAGCCACATTCCCACAACTGCGGACAAAAGGGAAATAGAGGATTCCCCCAAACTGCCTTGGGCAACTTCTTCTACCTGTCAGCCGTTACATGCATAAGTTTTGCAAATTGGCACGAACGCGCTACTTAGGATGACTTGTTCGGAGATCTGTTTGGGGGGCGAGGCTTGCTTTAGGCCTTCCAAGGAAGCCAGAGGACGGCACAAAGGGGTAGATGAAGGGCTCTGAAGCCCAAGGTTTTTCCAAGTAGGAGAGACTTTTCCTTACAAGACCTCTTCGCTTTGCTCAGTGGTTTCCGATTCCAATCAGCCTTTGCAACATCCTGTCCTTTCCCGCTTCTGTAAAGGCTGGAATGTGACTGGAACCCTCCATCTTCCAGAGTTCAACGAACCTCCCTGATGCGCAATCGGTCCACGACATAACAGTGGTTTCTTCCAGAAGCACAGCACCATCCGCATCGAAAGACTCCAAGGCGAAAATATCCTCACTGCACGCATCGTGTGAACGCCAAAAGGCAATCAAATCATCAGCAGAAGGATAACGCATGCCGAACAACTCCCCACCTTGATAGGGCACCACCGTGTCCGATGTCCCATGCATATCCAAAACCGACACCGCCCTGGAAGGCGAGCATGTTTCAATGCCTCCAAATACAGAACCAGCCAGCGCCCCTATTGCGGTAACAATGTCAGAAGCCTCGCACGCCATGCGATATGCCATGAATGCGCCGTTCGAATGCCCGAGCAAGACGATTTTCGTGTCGTCCACATGATAGGTGTTCTTTGCCTCCTCGATCAGCGCTCGAAGATATGCCACATCGTCAACCTGTGCGAAACCTGAACCAGAAGGCGCAGAGTTCCAGAACTGGTGTCCGTAGATGTCAACTGTCCCCTCGGGTATTACCTCGACGAAGCCCAAAGAGTCCACTCGGGCGCTCACCCCCAAATACAAGTCCTCAAGAGACCCGTTTATGCCATAACCATGTAGCAGGACTAGTAGCGGCCATGCCCGCTCGCTCGTATAGTTGTTCGGCAGAACCACTCTTGCGGGTCTATCTCCTCCTATGAGCGAGGGGAGCTCAGATACGCCCGCCTCACCAAAGGTATCCTCGTTGTCCGCATGGCTCTGCCCATCCAAACTAATCTCGTCAAAATAGAGTGAGCCTTCTTCCTCCTGTGCTTCTTCGCTATCGTTTGTGGCTTCCCTCACCTCAGCGGCGCCACTCTGAGCGTCCTCCAAGTTTCTCAAGTCTTCATAGACTTCATGAAGCTCTAGGCTTGCAGGCGCACTAGATGTGCACTGAAAGAGCAATAGTGCCACCGTGAAAAGGATATAGGCTTGGTTCTTAAACCAAAACATTTTGGCCTCTCCAGCCGACAATATTTTACAACAGAATATCATTGCTAACACCAAGAATCTTTCGAACCATGATTTGCCGTTAGGAAGCGCAGAACAGGGGGGTAGAACCTAATGTTGTGTTCGCAATGTGTCTCGCTCAACCATCACCTGCTGGGTGAAGGTGTCAAAACGGACAGGGTTCGATTCTGCACCTTCGGGTGCTAACGAGCGCTTGCACATTTTGATGATTTGTGCAATAAATCGCTGTCCTTTTTGTTTTGGAGGATGCGATGAGGACTGTTGCGATCACTGTATTTCTGGGTCTGTGGGTTTCTTTAGCCTTTGCGCAACAAGAGGATGCCCAGAAAATCCTCGAAAAGATGGATTTAGCAAACTATGGCTACGATGACCAGATAATGGAGCTTCGTTACACCATAAAGGATGTGGATGGCTCGGAAAAGGTCTATGATATTGTGGTCTATCAGAAGGGCACAAACAAGAGGCTCGTAAGGTTTACATCTGGCGAGGTAAAGGGCATGGCGACGCTTGTTGACGGACCATCAAGGATGTTCGTTTATTTGCCAGGCTACAACAAGGTTCGAAGAGTGGCTTCCCACGCCATGAACCAGACCTTCGCTGGCTCTGATTTTACGATGGATGACATTTCTAACCCTACATTTTCGCCAAGATACAATGCGAAGATTTTGCGAGAAGACGACAGTTACTGGTATCTAGAACTTGTCCCGAAAGAGGGGCAGAACCCGCTTTATCCAAAGGTGCATGTAGCAGTTCAAAAAGGCACTTACTGGCAAGGTGAAACAACCTATTTCGATGCATCGGGTGCAAAGGTAAAAGTCATGACAGTTTCAGAACCGAAGGATTTTGGAGGTATAAAACGAAACTCCGTCATCGTTCTGAAGGATGTGCGGACAGGGCATTCTACCAGGCTCGATGTTTTGAGCTTCAAAGTGAATCAAGGTTTGAAGGATTCCATGTTCACAGAACGAGAGCTTATCTGGGAGCGCTGAGGTCTTCACATGAAAACTTTTGCTTTTGTTGCAAGTGTGTTTCTTTACTTTGCCTCTGTCATCGCAATGGCTGAAGAAAAGAAGAAACTCGAGTTCTCGGGTTATCTGCAGAGCGACATTCGTTTCATTGTCGAGGACTACAGGGGCGAAAAGCCAGGCGATGGATACCGCTTCGAGCTGAACCGAAACGACATCAAGGCAAGGCTCAAGTGGACGCCGCACGACAAGGCTCAGGGTGTTGTGGATGCAAGGTTCAGGTTCTATGGATTCAACGAGTCCGAGCGCCTTCAAGACCTTTCCAGGAGCACGAAGATCGAGCCTTATGACTTTCAGCTCAACGAGGCTTATCTGGCTGTGCGCCGTGTGCCTTTTCAATGGATGGACTTCAGGATCGGGCGCATCATCCAGTCATGGGGCACAGCGGACATGTTCAATCCAACAGACAACCTGAACTCACGAGACTTCTCTGACCCGCTCGACTACACAGCAAAGGTGCCAAACCAAATGGTAGAACTTGCATTCTATCCAGTGTCTTTTTTGCAGATTCAAGTGGTATGGGTGCCATTCTTCAAGCCATCCCTTTTGCCCCCTTCGGCGCAGTTGGGCTTCGCAGTCGAAAAGACTCAAGACAACTGTTTCCTTCGAGCCCCAACGCCCCCCCTCGACCGTGACCAGATACAAATGCTTCAAGGACTTTTCGCCTCTATCCCTCCGTGCGACCTGAACTTCACAAGTGCGGATGTAAGGACATTGAAGCCATCGCAAAGCCTAAGGAATTCGCAGGTCGGCACTAGGGCTAAGTTTACTGTTGGGCTTGGCGACTTTGGGGACATGGACTTTTCTTTGAGTTACTATTATGGGCGCTTCTCGTTTCCTATCGCTTACACCGCTGTGGCAGACATCAAAACTACCTCGGGCAGGACGATGGATGTCGCTTACACTGCCGAGGTCATGTATCCAAGGATGCAGGTCGCTGGTTTCGATTTTAGTTTATCCCCTCAATCGAAATATGTCCCAGGTTTTTTTGGAGAAGTTGCGGTAATCTTTCCAGAAAAGGTTGTTTTCGGACTTGCAGTCTTGCAAAACGGGCGCTTACTTGAAAACCTTTTCATGTCTGCTACGAATGTGCCATCCACGCCTTTTGTAAAGGCAACCGCTGGTCTCGACTACACGATTGCCAGAAAACTTTATCTGAACTTCCAGTATGTGCGTGGCTTCTTCGATGAGTTCAACGACCGATATGGCATCCACAACTACTTTGTGCCAGCAGCCGAGACTAAGTTTTTCGAAGACGAACTAAAGATTAGGCTTGCAGGCGCATGGAACCTAGATGACCTTTCTGCTGTTGTGTTTCCCGAGATCACATGGGTCGCTGTGCCTTCAGTAGAGCTCGTCTTGGGGTCTTTTTTGTATCTTGGGGACACAAAGCCTTTGGACCCGATGAGCTATGGCGGGAGGTCGAAGTTCGGGCAAAAGGCAGCAGGCAGGAGTGTCGCATATTTGAAGGCAAAGTATTCGTGGTAGAGGTGCGATATGAAGAAGGAATGGCTTTGGACTGGTGTTGTAGTTTTTGGTGGCTTTTTGTTTGGCTGTGACTGGGAGTCCTCTGGTCCTGAAAGGCTTCGGGATGCTTATGGGACTTCTTGTGGGCAGGAAGATGCAACGCAAAGGGATATAAATCCTGGCGAGGTCACACCTCAAGACAACATCGCTGGGACTTACGCGATGCTTGTTGTGCAAAACGCAACACTCGAGACGCTTGGGGCTTGTCCATCAGAGAACAAATGTGATCTCGAGATACAGGATTTCCTGCTTGCGCGGGTGTCCGCTGAAAGGCAGGCAATCTATATGGAGTTCTGCGACCAGAAGAGCAAGGTGAGTGGGGGCAGTGGGATGAACCCTGAATCGGGGATCACGCAAGGGCTCAGGGACGCGCGCATATTTGTTATAAAGGGGTTTGGCAAGGTAGCAGACAAAGACAAGATACCAGCACTGGATGGGATTGTTTGGTTGTGGGGTGTCAAGGACCTTGTTGATTTGCAGAAAGACCCATTGCCTGAGGATGCGAATGACAAGCGTGTCTTTGACCAGGATGGCGACGGCAAACCAGGCGTTACTATCGAGGTCACAAGCCCTCTCATAGGCGAAAGATATATGGTTCGCCGTGCTATCTGGAGTCTTGGGGAAGGGCAACTTCAACAGGATGGGCTAACCATCAAGGGAGAAGTGAAGTCATTCAGTATCGAGGAAAAGGCGATTGGAGCTTACCCAGACATGCTGAAGCAACCCTCAACTATCGAGCAAGCAACCGACAAGCCGAGCACATTTATCTTAAAAAGGATTTCAGAGGGCTCGACCTGCGATTATGTGAGGCAGGCAAGTGAAGTCCTGTTTTCAGAACCCACTTCAAGCGAGGCAGAATAAGTGGACGAGAAAGGCGCACATCCAGGGAAACTCTCGTTCATCGTTCGGCATAGAAAACTTGTTTTGGTTATCGGGGTTGTTTTGCTTCTGGGCTCAGCAGGGATAGCACCTTTCATAAGCATGAACCCAGACCCGACTGCCTATCTTCCACAGGAAAGGGAGGATGTGGCTTTCTTTCTTGCCCTGAACAAGCGATTTGGCGCTCTGGATGTGCTAATGGTTGGGCTGGAAGAACCAAGAGAGCCATTGAGCATCGAGGGGCTAAGGGCTGTGACTGAAGTTACAAAGGCACTGGAACAGGCAAAGGCAGAAGGCGTGCTTTCTGTGCGAAGCATTGCGAATCTTGAAACACTGACCGCTGATGAAGAGGGCACATTGCATTCCGCACTCCTCATGGAAAAGCCACCAGCGACAGAACAAGAAAGGAAGGAACTGGAATTGAGAATCAGGAATGACCCTAACGCTATTGGTTCGCTCATAAGCAAAGACATGATGGGCTATGTGGTGCTTGTCAAGGCTCAACCAAACAAAGATGCTAGAAAGGTCGCAAGTCTAGTCGAAAAGGTTGTCGAGGAAAAGAAAGGCGACCTAAAAGCATTCTATTTCGGAGGTCCTTTTATTGCGAACATCACCACATCCAAGGTTTATTCAAAAACTGTTTGGCTTGCCCTCTTTTTCCTTGTTTTCTTGTTTGTCTTGCCTGCTATGCTACTAAAAAGACTTTCCGTTGTCCTTACAGTGCTGTTTTGCTCGGGTTCAACGCTCGTATTCTACCTGGGATTTCTTAGGATCACTGGCGTTCGTCCAACAGCACAGGACATAAACGCACTTCTCGTGCTATTAGGTATTTCTGTGACCTTTTTCGCCTCGTGTCTTGGGGGTGCATCGTTTCATCAAATTCTTCCCAAACAAGCGACAGTGCTTTTGGTGGGGTTTGCTTTGCTTTTGTCATTCAACCTTGTGTCAAGACTCCTTCCTTTCCACCTGCCCTATCTGGCACGCTTTTTCAACCTCGTTTCGCTCGGCTTTCCTTCATTGTTGCTTTCATATTATCTCTTGTTCGTGCCACTTGTATCCTATTCAGGTTCTTTCAGTTTGCCCCCACTACACATTCAGGTTAGGTCAAGCATCCTTTACATCGTAATCCTTCTGGTTCTCTCGGCATCTGCCTTTGCCTTTTTCAGGTTTAGATTTGCAGTCTCGATACCAGAACTTTTCTCAAAGGATGACGAGGCGAACAAAGGGCTCGCCTTCTTTGACAGAAGGTTTTCAGGGCATGACTTTATTCAAATCTCTTTCAGAGGCGACCTAAAAGAACCTGATACTGCAAGAGCGCTTTTAGCGCTTTCCCAGCTCTTTCAGGGTATCGAAGGCATTTCGGATGTTAGGTCAGTGGCTGAAATTCTTGCATTCTTAGGACTCAAGTTTGGCTCGAACTACACGATTCCCGAAGACAGGCAGTCCCTTCAAAACCTCTGGTTCTTTCTTGAAGGTAACGACGACATAAAGGCACTTGTGACGCCATCAAGAGACGAGGCGATGATAACCTTGAGGCTCGAAAAGGATGCAGATTTGGGCGAGGTAATGCGTGGGATAGAGCAATCCATCCGCACTTTGAAAGGCGACAAAAGAAACCTGAATGCCAAAAGGCTCGAAGCAGTCCTGCTGAGGCACGGGGTGCGCAAAGACCAACAGGAAATCGAGCAGGTCGTGGCAAGGATGCAAGGCGCAAAGGAAGCGGAGATCGAGGCAGGGCTAATGGAAGACTACAAAAACAGGCTTTTGGATTTCCTTTTGTCGCCAGAGTTTCCGATCGAACTTGAGGAATCGAAGGCAAAGGCAGTGCTGGATGCCTTTGTTTCATCTGAAGGAGGCGCTGATGCGGATATCTTTTCGGACATCGAGCCAGATGAGGCTTTGCGAAAAAGAGCGCTCGAAGCGCTCAAGAAAGAGGCTTTAGCGATAAAGACTGCGCTCCTTGCGGAAAAAGCAGCATCCATGCTAGTTGGAGACAAGACCAAAACCAGCGCCTTCGAGGCAACAAAAGGTATCCTCACAGACATCTTGAAGAATAGTGCCTATGATGTGAGCACACCTGTGATTACTGTCTCTGGTTTTCCTGTGGTTGCATCGAACCTGAAAAAGGACCTGAGGATAGGCTTCTTCAGAACCATCGCCTTTATGTGGTTGTTAGGGCTTGTGTTGATGTGGGTGGCAAGGGGCTTCAGTCTTTTGTCATTCTTGCAGGTTTTTGCAGTTTCGGTTTTGCCATCTGCGCTAACTTGCCTCTTCTCTATATATACGGACGCTGGCTCTTCCACATTGCTTTTGTTGTCCCCGATTTTACTCGCTCTGCTTTCAGCATCGCCAATAGAAGGCTCAAGACCAGTTCTTGCGTTTGGTATTGGTCTTGTCCTTGCTGTGTCATCCCTTGTCTTGACATCTTCATTGCCTGTCATTCGTATTGGCGTCTCGCTTGGGCTTTGCATCTTTTCTTCGTTGTTTGTGTGGTTGACGATGTTGCCAGTGACTACGGGAAATATTAGGAGGGCATAGGTGTTTGGCACGATCTTTTACAGGTTAGCCTTTTTCAGTGCAAGAAGACCACGCATAACCCTGCTCGCTTTGCTTTTCATAACGCTTGGTTCTTTGTTCTTCGTTTCCAAACTTCCCATATATACCTCAAGAAACGCCCTTTATCCCGACGATGTCCCAGAGGTGAAAAGACTAAACTCATTCCTGAAAAAGTTTGGCTCAGCCTCTGACCTTATGGTCGTGCTCGAAGATGCGCCACGACAGGTTTTAGAATCTTTTGCAATTGAACTGGTTGACCGACTAAAGCCCCTTCAGGAGGTAAAGACTGCAAGCGCTGGGATTGACCCAGAGTTCATGTTTTCCCACGCTTATCTTGCATTCCCAAAGGAATCGCTCGACGCTATAAGCAAAAGACTTGACGCCCTTCAGGACAAGAAGGTTGCAAGCCAGGTCTCATTTGACGATGTGGTGCAAAAGGTTTCAGAGTTTCTTGATGACCCGCCAGCGCTTCTGGATGTTGGGCTTTCCGAGGCGAACGAATTCCTGTGGGCACTGAACATTATGCTCGAGGAGTGGCAAAGATTCTTGACATCGCAAGCCCCCCCCGAGGATGTGCAGTGGCACAAGTTTTCCAAACAAGAAGAGGCACAGAGGTTCTTGAAAGGGAAGGGGTTCTTTGCGACTCGGGATGGAAACAAATTGATAGTGCTCGTCAGCAGAAAAGACCCCTCTTCAGAGTTTAGCGTGCTCCACCCGTTCATAACGAAGGTGAAAGAAACCATAGAAAGGCTGCGCAAGGACTTCGAGGCAAGGGGGCTGGTTGTTCCTAAGGTCGGGCTTACAGGGTTGCCAGCGGTCGAGCATGAAGAGTTTCTGGCGGTTCAGTCAGATGTCGCTCTTGTGGTCAGCACTGCTGCTATCTTCGTCATCCTTGTAATCCTACTGTTTTTGAGGTCAGTGAAAAGGGCTTTGGTCATCTTTGGGGCGATGGCTTTAGGCACGATATGGGGGCTAGCACTTGCCTACTTTACCGTTGGTCATCTTACGATACTGACATCCGCTTTTACTGCGATCTTGTTCGGTCTTGGGGTTGACTATGGAATCTTTATCACCTCGAGGATCGCAGAAGAGATTCAGGCACAAAACCCATTGGAACAAGCGATTGCCTTGGGCACACAGAAGTCTGTAAGGGCGGTCGTAGTTGCAGGCCTTACAACTGTGTGCATCTTCATAGTCATGAGTTTCGTGCCTTTCAAAGGTTTTGCGGAACTTGGCGTGGTTGCAGGATGTGGCGTTGCGACGGTTGTGCTTTCTGCCATTGTGGCTGTGCCCCCTCTTTACGCAGTGCTGAACCCAAGACTCAAAGAGCAGGGCAAACCAGCACAGGTCAAAGTCTGGTATTCTCTTTCAAGACCTATGGCATCTTTCGTGGTTGTGGCTGTGTTTGTTTTAGCAGTGTTTGGGCTTTATCTGGGTTCAAAGATACCATTCGATTACGATGTCCTTTCCCTTTTGCCAAAAGATTCAGAAGCAGTACGCTACCAGAGGATGCTTGTCAAAGAATCCGATCTCCAGCCCGAGGTCATCATCTTCACCGCAAAGGATATTAGCGAGGCTAGAAATATCGTAGAGCGTGCCAGGGGTCTCCAAACGATTACCTCTGTTCAGTCGCTAGTGGACTTGTTTCCAGAAGATGCCACTGCAAGGTGTCAGGTTGCAAGAAGGATCGGTGACCTTGTGTTTTCATCGGACATCGAGAGGGTGCTTCGCAATCAGCCAGTGCTGAGGCTTGGTCAAAAGGATGTTGAAAAACTCAAAAGCGTGATAAATAAGGCGATCGATTCTGTGGAATCCTTTCAAGAGCAGGCACTCTCGGCAGGTCATCGTGACCTTGTCGCATCTCTGGAAAAGACCCGTGTCCTCTTGAACTCCATTTCAGAGGCTGATGATGAAACATTCAAAGTAAGGTCGGAAGTCTTTTTTGAAAAACTTCTGGTCGCAGCAAGGAAGGCTGCGAGTGTGCTTGCATCATGGAGAGACGCCGTGCCACTTACTCCAAACGCACTACCCGCTGACCTGAGGGATAGATTCTTTGCGAGCGATGGAACAGTGGCAATCTATGCCTACCCAGCACGATCGGTCTATGACCCTAACTTTTTGAACCGCCTGATAGACGATGTCTATTCAGTTTCCAAAGATGCAACGGGTTTCCCCACGACCCACAAGGTCTTGTCTAAACTAGCCATGGACAGCCTCCGTTATGGCACAGGTGCATCCTTCCTGGTTGCGCTTTTCATCATCCTTCTTGCAGTGCGCTCGCTGGGTGGCTTCTTCATAGCCTCATCGCCTTTATTCCTAGGCGCAGGTTTGATGCTTGCCACTCTCTATGTGTCGGGCATATCCTTCAGTTACGCCAATATCGTTGGACTGCCTATGGTCATGGGACTCGCAGTTGACTATGGTGTGTGGTTCTATCACAGGTTTCGAGAAGAAAAAGAAAAAGGCGCATTTTACGCCGCATCGCTCGCTTCCCAAGCAATTATGCTTGCAGCAGGGACGACATTTGCTGGAGTTGTTAGTATAATGATGGCTAGTTACAGAGGGATGGCTACTATGGGCTATTCCCTCACAGTTGGGCTTTTGTGTTGTTTCTTTGCAGCGCGCTTTGTTGCGCCTGCGTTGGCAAGTCTTTTTGGGGGTAAGAAATGAAGAGACAAGCATCCATTGTTTTCATGGCTTTCATGGCTTTGAGCACACATGGTTTTGCTGAGCCTGCCAAGGTGCTTGTCTGCTACACTGCATCGAGCGTGGACTCAAAGCAGGCAAAGCCAGCAATCGAACAGATGGTTGGAACACTCGAGGAACTTGCTGGTTTTCCGAAAAACTCTTTTGCAAGCATTTTCACCGATTCATGGCAGGCGTGTCTCGATTTGATACAGAAAGAAAAGCCTCATTTTGTCATTCCTTCGCTCGGGTTATATCTGAAGATGAAGGACGAGATGGGGCTTGTCCCAATCAGCCAGCCGCGCATCAAAAATAAGGACTACGACATATATCGGGTCGTTGTAAAGAAAGGCACATTCAAAGATTTGGAGGCACTAAAGGGAAAAACCCTTTCTGGGACTGTGTTGGAAGATGTGGATTTCCTCGAGCGAATCGTATTCAGGTCAAAACTTGACCCATCAAAGCACTTTGTTCTAAAGCCATCCAAGGTGGTGCTAAGAACCTTGAGGCAACTTGGAGAGGGCAAGGTTGATGCTGTCATTTTGACATCCCAGCAGTTCGAGGCATTGCAGGGTCTTGACCTTGCCAAAGAGATCGAGGTAATCTTCGAATCCGAAAAAGTTCCGCTTCCAGGCGTCTACGCATTGAAGTCCGTAAGCGCGAAAGAGGCAGAAAAGTTCAAGGAGGCTCTTTCAAAGTTTTGCTCGTCTAGCAAAGGCAAAGGGTTCTGCGAACTATTCGGGATTGACGGATTCTATCCAGTGAATGAAGCATCTTACAAAGCCGTGGAGGCTTTGTGGAAAAAGCCATAGCTCGCCGTTTTTTTCTTAGCACTGCAAGTCTTTTTCTTCTTTTCTTGTGGCTCGGGAATGGATGTATCTTTCGGGGTTTCAGAGGTCAGGCTAGGCTCAACCCGCCTTCGGATTGCTTGGAAAAGCAGTTTGCAGAGGTTTTCGACTTTGCCGAGAAATCTTCCAGAAACACGCCCAAACAGTCCCTCGAGTGCGCCCTTTACAGGCTTCGCGGCGAGTGGTTCTACACGGTGAAGCACGCAAGGATTGCATGTAAGGTTGCGTTTTTGCTTGCGGATTGTGAGCAAGACCGTGAGAGGCAAAAGGCGCTTGCATCGGAAGGTGTGAAGTGGGGGGAACTTGGCTTTTCATTGGGGGGGGCGAAAGATGCAGAACTTGCTTATTATTATGCGATGAACCTTGGACTTGCAGTGCAGGACAATCCTGTGCTTGCCCTGAAAAACATTGGTCGCATCGAAGAAAAACTTCTGGATGCGGTAAAGATGGACCCCGCGGTGGACATGGGGGGACCAGTGCGTGTCCTTGCTATGCTCTATCTAAAGGCGCCGCCATGGCCCCAAGGACCAGGCGACCCAGACAAGGCATTGATGTTGCTTAGATGGGTGGCACATCACTTTGGCGAACACCCCTTGAACCACATATTCCTTGCAAGGGCTTACCTTGAAGTTATTGGCGAAGATGCGAACGACAAGGTTCGACAGGAAATCGAGCGGGCACTTGCCCTTATGGCTAGAAGACACTACGGATGCGCCCAAGACGGGTGGCGAAAGATGGCAATGGAGGTAGTCGAGGAAGCAGGAATTGAATTCAAAGACCCGAGCGAAGCGCCCTAGTACTCCATCTCTTCTTTAGGGATCTTGGGAGGTTGCATCTCTTGCGGTGTCAAATCCCCTTCCTGAGCACGCATAAGAACCTCGACCTTCGCCTTTGCATTGTTCAAAACAGCACGAGCCTCGTTCAAAAGAGCCACACCTCGAGAATACAGGACGACAGATTCCTCGAGCCCCAGTTTTCCAGATTCGAGTTTTTGCACAATGCTTTCAAGTTCACTCAGTAAACTCTCGAAAGGCTTCGATTCACCTTGGGTTTCTTCTGCCATGGGCACCTCCGAAAAGAAGCAAAAGAAAATTTATGATCAGACGGTGCAGGATTCAACCTTCGTATGTGCGAGAAGGTGGAAAACCGCACTTTGATTTCTCTGCTTTGTATTCATTCTCGCACCAAAAAAGGACGATGTAATTGACAATGGATATAGCGCCAAGGATAATCCAACTTGTTGCTGCAAGTTTGAAGTCGTTTGCAGCGTTGGAGAAACCTTTGGTTGGCTTCGAGGAACTTTAGGAAAGAATCTTGTTATGGCGCAATCTAGCGAATTCTACAAGGGGAAAAAGATTCTGGTTACTGGTGGGGTGGGGTCGGTAGGGAAAGAACTCGTAAAACAGCTCCTGACGCTGTCGCCAAAAGAGGTCCGCGTTCTTGACCACAACGAGACAGAGGTTTTCTACATGATGGAGCGATATCGGGATGACAGACGGGTCAATGCCTTTGTTGGGGATGTTCGAGACCGAGACAAGGTGGACAAGGTGGTTAGCGGGGTTGATGTGGTAATTCATTGCGCTGCCTATAAGCATGTCATCCTTTCAGAGAGGAATCCCTTCGATGCAGTGCAGACCAACATCATCGGGGTCGAAAACATCATAAGGTCGTCCATCGCACACAGGGTAAAGCGGGTTCTGTTCACAAGTAGTGACAAGGCAGTGAACCCGACAAATGTCATGGGTGCATCCAAACTTCTTGGCGAAAAAATCATTACTGCTGCAAACGCCATGAGGATGGATGATTCCCCTATATTTGCCAGCACCAGATTTGGGAATGTGATTGGCTCGAGTGGCTCTGTGACACCACTTTTTTTGAAACAGATTAGAAAGGGTGGTCCAGTGACATTGACAGACAGGCGGATGACCAGGTTTATTATGACCATGGAGCAAGCGTCAAAACTGGTTCTTGAGTCTGCGGTGATCGCGAGGGGAGGCGAGGTGTTTGTGACCAAGATGCCTGTGGTAAGAATAAGCGATTTGGCTGAAGTGATGGTCGAGATATGCGCTCCAAGATATGGTTATCGCCCCTCTGACATTGCCATTGTTGAGATAGGCGCAAAGCCTGGCGAAAAACTTTACGAAGAACTGATGAGCGAGGAAGAGGTGGGCAGGGCGCTCGAGACAAGGGACATGTTTGTTATATTGCCTGCTTTTAGGGCGATATATCAATCTATCGAATACGACTATGAAGACATCGTGAGCAGAAGTGTAAGTCGTCCTTATATCTCAAGGAACGAAAAGCCTTTATCTAAAGAGGAAATAAAAGAGTTTTTCCTGTCTAACAAGGTCATAGAAAAACTTGAAGAGGAGTTTTTTGGAGGTGTGGCATGAAAGTTTTGGTTCTTGGAGCAGATGGTTATCTTGGGTGGCCTACATGCATGTTCTTCTCGAAAAGGGGGCATGATGTAGTGGGCGTTGACAACTATTTCAGGAGGATGGCTGCGATAGAACTCGACTGCGAACCTCTCATCCCAACGCCAAATCTGTTTCAAAGGGCGAGGGAATGGGAGAAAGTAAGTGGCAAGAAGGTAAAGGTTTATATCGGGGACATCACGAACTACGAGTTCCTGCTGAATGTTTTCAAGGAACATAAGCCTGATGTTGTGATCCATTACGCTGAGCAACCTTCTGCACCTTACTCGATGATCGACCGGGAAAAGGCTGCTTTTACTGTGAGAAACAACCTGATAGGCACGCTAAATATAGTTTACGCTGTAAAAGAGGTAAACCCTGACTGTCAGATCGTGAAGTTAGGTACGATGGGCGAATATGGCACGCCAAATATTGATATAGAAGAAGGGTGGCTCGAGATCGAACATAAGGGCAGGCGGGACAAGTTCTTATTTCCTCGTCAGGCAAGTTCCCTTTACCACACTACAAAGATTCAGGATACAGACTTGCTCTGGTTCTATGTGCGCACATGGGGGATAAGGGTGACAGACCTGATGCAGGGTCCTGTTTACGGGGTTACGACGGAAGAGTCACAGGACAACCACCTGCTCGTTCCAAACTTTCATTACGACGAAATATTTGGCACACTTTTGAACCGTTTTGTCGTTCAGGCGGTGGTGGGTTATCCGCTCACTGTCTATGGGAAAGGCGGACAGACAAGAGGGTACCTCAATATAAACGATACGATGCAATGTGTGTATCTTTCTGCGACCAATCCCCCAAATCGAGGCGAGCTCAGGATATTCAACCAGTTTACAGAACTTTTTTCAGTGAACGAGCTTGCGGAAAGGGTCAAGAAGGTCGGAAGCAAACTTGGATACGATGTGCAGATCCAGCACCTGCAAAATCCCAGAGTCGAGAAGGAAGAACATTACTATAACCCTACTTATAGAGGATTGCTTCAACTTGGGCTAAAGCCACACTACCTTACAGACGAGGTGCTAGAAGGGATGTTCAAAATCGTGGAGCAATACAAACACAGGGTGAACAAGGATGCGATATTCAGGGGCATTAAGTGGCGATAAGGCGCGGGGTGATTTTGAAAAGGTCTTGTTCTATCGAGGCTCGTTTTGAACAATAGCGGGCACAACGACATGAAGGTTCTGATAACAGGCGGGTGCGGTTTCATCGGGGTCAACCTTGTGAGCTTCATCTTGCGCAATCATCCCAACATGGAAATAAGGGTTTTGGACAACCTGAGTGTTGGGAGCAGGGATAGTTTGGCACAAGTATGTGAGTTCGATGAAGTTTCGGTGGAGCAAAGTGTCCAGACCCATGGCAGAGGCAGGGTGGTGTTGATGGTAGGTGACATTCGTGATAGGGAGGTGTGCCTACAGGCAACAAAAGGGGTTGACGCGGTTGTTCACCTTGCTGCTCACACAGGCGTGGTTCCATCTGTCAAAGACCCTTTTCACGACTTCGAGGTGAACTGCGTAGGAACGCTCAACTTATTGAATGCCTGCGTTCAGAACAAAGTGCAGAGGTTCATATTTGCCTCGTCGAACGCACCAGTGGGACAACATCCCCCTCCCATGCACGAAGGGCTAGCACCAAGACCGATCTCCCCTTATGGCGCAAGCAAACTTGCGTGTGAAGGCTACTGTTCTGCCTTTTATGCTTGCTATGGGCTTAAGACGATCAGTTTAAGATTCTCGAATGCTTATGGCATCTATTCCCTTCACAAGAACAGTGTTGTTGCAAAGTTCATAAAAGATGGGCTTCTGAAACGGCGACTGACAATCTATGGGGATGGGATGCAAACGAGAGACTTCTTACATGCAGAAGACATTTGTCGTGCTGTTGTATCGGTGTTACTTATCGAAGAACAAGAATCTACGGATGTATGGGGACGGGTGTTTCATCTTGGGACTGGCGTTGAAACAACGATAAACGAACTAGCAAACCTCGTGCGAGGCTTGTTCGGATTCGAGGTTGTTCTTGAATACAAGCCCGAGAGAAAAGGCGAGATCAAGCGCAACTACTCTGATATTTCCAACGCCCGAAGGCTATTGCGATTCGAGCCAAAAATGGAACTGCGAGTGGGCGTAAAGGAGGTTTTTGAATGGTTTTCAAGCATAGGAGAACAGGCAATTCTGGCTCAAAAGAGCTTTTCCGACAGCGACTGATGCGCAATGAGATGCCTCTTGCATTTGCAACAGTAGTTTTGGAGACCGTCTCATGATAGCCGTCGCTTGCTGAGAAGTTTTCTTCTTCAGATGAAGTCATGAAAGAAGACAAACTGGTGGAAACCAACAAGGAACACATCACAACCGCACGACGCATCGGTAGAAACTTCATTTGGCTAACTCTGACCGAGGCAATCGGGAGGGGCGTCATTTTCATAACCAACATGTTTCTAGCAAGGGCGCTTGGAGTCAAGGGTTTTGGGGTGTTCGCACTAGCGCAAACCCTGACTTTTTATTTCTGGCTTGCGGTTGACATGGGCACGACCACATATGCCATCAGAGAGATATCAAAAGACAAAAGCAACGCTGAAACCCTGATAGGAACACTTTTTTCTGTTCGGACAGTGTTAGGGCTTCTCGTCGTTTCTGCTTACTCTCTTGTCCTAGTTTTTGTCCCCATGGAGCATTCGAACAAACTTGCATTTCTTGGGTGCGGACTGTACCTTGTAACTCATGCGATTTACACAGACTGGGCTTTCAAGGGGCTGGAAAGGGGTTCGTATCTCGTGGCTGGCACTCTTGTGTCCTCAGTCTTGTTTCTTGCTGGCACTGTTTTCCTTGTAAAAGATGGCGGAGATGTTCCAGAGGCATCCTTCTTGTGGTCGCTGTCGTTTTTGCCTGGTGGTATCCTTTTGTTTTACTTCTTGCAGTATCCCCTTGGGCTAAAACTCAGGTTCAATCTGAACCTCACAGAGTGGCTATGCCATATCAAAGGCTCTATCTGGTTTGCAATAGCGCATGGGCTTATGATTGTGTATCAAAACCTTCCAATCTTGTTGCTCGGCTGGACTTCCGGCGCATACGGTGTGGGACTGTATGCGGGTGCCTACAGGATCGTTTTGACCGCATACGGTGCGTCGTTCTTGGTCTTTGTCGCCTCATATCCAGTTCTTTCTGACACCTATGCCAACAGACGGCACAAGTTCAAGAAGGTTTTTCTTTGGTTTGCGGTTGCGCTCGTTGGTGTGGGGGGTGGAATAAGCCTTGTCAGCACTTCGTTTGCGCCTCAGATTATAAGGTTGTTACTTGGTGACCAGTACTCCCAGAGCGTCCCAATATTCAGGATTTTGGTGTGGCTTTTGCCTTTGTTTTTCCTTAGAGATTCTGTGTGGGCTGTGCTGTCAATCGAGAAAGCTTTCAACGAATATAATAAAATAACGGTGGCTGGCATTCTTGCGCTAGCCATAGGTGCGGTTGTGGCGGTCGAGAAATACGGTATTATCGGACTTTCTATGGTTTTGGTTGCTGTCGAGATGGTGTGCGATGCCATGTTTTTGGTGACGCTCAGGAAAAGGCTTTCGGAGGAAAGACGATGAAGTGCCCAGTATGCGCTTCGAGGGATGCAGTAAAAGGGTTGGAGGAGTTCGAGGAATACACTTTGCATCATTGCAGAAACTGCGATTTGATGTGGTGGGAGCCGTTTAAGGCAGGAAGCCGAGAGTTCTACGAGAAACTACATGTCTTGAGGGATGTCTGTCAGTTCGCGGACGAGCTTCAGTTTGATCATAAGACTTTTCTTGCCAATCCCCCCATAAAGCAAGGAGATTTGCTAGATGTGGGTTGCGGAACTGGGGTTTTTCTTAAAGAGGCGAGGAAACTCGGATTTAGGGTAACTGGCATAGACATTGACCAGAATGCCATCGTGACTGCAAAGACGAAATATCAAATAGATGACGCTCATGCGATGTCGCTAGAAGAGTTTTCGAAAAAGTTCGAAGGCAGAAAGTTCGATGTTATAACCTGTTTTCAAATAATAGAACACCTTGACAACATAGGAGACTTCTTTGACTTGGTGAAGGCCCTGCTCAAGCCCGCTGGGTTTTTGGTCATTGGCACCCCGAACAGAGAAAGGTGGGTGAGACCACGCCCAATGGACCTTGCCAAAACAGGTCATGTTGGTGACTATCCTCCGATGCACCTCACAAGATGGAATAGAAAATCGCTTACTTACCTGCTCGAAAGCGAAGGGTTTAGCGATGTGGAAGTCGTGATGTCTCCGTTCAGTTTCGCCGAGGCGAGAAGCTACATTACGACCAATATTGGAATAATACGCGACGCCGAGGAGCGATTTGTGGCGCTTTTCAGAAAGTCGAAGGTCCTGAAGAGTGCAGGAGATGGCAATGCAAAAGTGCAAACTATGTCGCGTGCGTTGCGACTAGCAAGAATGCTGAGGAGGCTCGCTATTTTCGCCCCTTCTGTTGCTGTGTTCGCCTATGCAAGGATTTTGCATAAAGAAGGTTGTATCCTTTATGTGAGAGGCAAATATGTGCCCTGACTCTGTTACGACCATGAAGACATTTTGTCCTGTTTCAGTAATAATACCAACTAAGAATAGGATTCAGGACTTACTGATTACATTGGATGCAATCGCTGGTAACACGGTTTTGCCCCACGAGGTCATTATAGTTGACCAGACCGAAGCCGACCAGGGACAGACCATTCAGGACTTTTTCGACAGACGGCACTTTTGTAACAGGCTCGTCTACCGTCACAGACCCGATATCTCGGGGCGTCTTTTCGCGTGCGACTTAGGTGCAACTGAAAGCTCCCAATCGTGGCTTTTTTTTCTGGATGACGATGTCAGTGTAGCACAGGATTTCTTCGAGAGATTGTCCGTCATTATCCAGCCAGATAGCGGTGTAGATGCGGTTTGTGCAGTAGATATGTCGGAAGAAAACTTGCCTTTATGGAGGGTTCTTCTGCGTGTAATCTTTTGGAGAGGACCTTTTTCTGACCCAATGACCTTTGTGAGTAAGTTTCATGACAAGATCGATCGTCCTGTGAAGAGCAGGCTTTTTAAGGGCGGATATATGTGTTGCAAGCGTCATGTCTATCTTGAGATAGGCTTTGACAAGAACACACATGGAAACGGAGATGTGGATTTCAGTTACAGGGCGTCTAAGAAATATAATCTGGTTCTCGACCCTAGGCTTAGGGTGTTCCACAGAGGGGGTCTGATTCCTTCGTTCAATGCTGAGCAGGCAGAATTCAGACGAACTAGTTCAAGGATCTACTTTTTCAGAAAAAATGTGGAAAAGAATATCCCAAACTACATCGCTTTTTCCTGGCTGATGTTTGGCACTTTTGTAGGGACATTAGCCCGTAGTGTCTCTCGTAAGTCAATAGAACCCCTCAAGGGTTTTATAAGGGGATTGCTTGGTGCCTAAAAAGGCGACAATTTTTGATTTTGTCTTTTTTGCGCTTTTGCTTTATTCATTCGTTCCGTATCGTTACGGCGTCGAGGTTTTTTGGCCCCGTTTTGGTGGCGTGCCTATCAGCTACATCCCCTTTCTGGTTTTCTTTGCCTTCCTGTTTGTCCGAGAATTCGTTCGAGGCTTCGTGGCGAAAAAGATAAAACTTGGCTGGGGCGATGTGTTTTTAGGTATGTTGTTGTTCATTTATTTGCCGTTGCATCTCGTGATACTGAAGAGTATTGACCACCAGCTCGATGTAGCAGACTATCTTTTGGACTACGCAATGTTCTGTTTCTATGGGGTAGCCGTGTTTTTCGGAACACGGCTATATTTTATGAATAGAAGCGATAATGCTCTGACGCTGGCGAACCATATTGTAGAAAGAATGCTGGAGGTGTTCTTCGTAATCTGCATCATTGCACCGATAAGGTTTTATTTGTTTGACCAGAATGATGCATTGTTCTACACCACCTATAATCCCTTGCAATACCGCCTATTCGTGCCCCTGTTTTTAATTCCCTGTTCAGTTCTTGCCGCGGGCAGATTCTTTGCAACCGGACAAACCAGATACCCTTTGTTTTTCGCACTTTACGGTGGTAACATCTATCTGTGCCAGAGCCGCACGGGATATATCGCGTACGCCTGCGTTCTGGTATATCTTCTAGTGAGGCAAAAGTTTGGGCTGATTCTAAGACCTCAGTGGGTCGTGGCAAGTGTGGTGCTGATAGGGGCATTTTATTTAGGAGGGGAAAGAGCTGCACAGAGGGTCCGCAGGCTCGAGGAGTTACAGATGTTTGCGACCCTGGACATCGATGACGCCGTAAAGCTCGAGAGGGACAAGCGGCGCATCACATTTCTTGTTGCATCCATCGAGATCATGAAGGAATCGCCTTTGCTTGGCGTGGGTCTTGGCAACCACAACCTGGATATACACTTTCCGATGTACTATATCAAGTATGTCCACTCAGTCACCCGTCCTCATAACTTTTATCTCTACATGCTTGTTTCGACTGGCACAATCGGGCTAGTTCTGATCGTCTTGTTTCTTTACAACTCCCTTTACAGACCAAAGTTTTTCATCATCGCCAAGCATCTTAGCAACAAACAGGATCGGGAGCTTTTACGACACCTTTATCTAGTCCAAATAACTATTTTCATAATGCAGCTAGGCTACGAGTTCGAGACCACGCCTTTTATATGGTTCATCTGGGGTTTCAGCGCGGGCGTCTTTCAGTCTGTCGGGTTCGGGCGCAGTTCTCAAAAGTCTTCTTCGGCGCTCCAGGCAAATAGGTCTGGGCTAGTCGTGTCTAACAATGGTTTTGGTCTGCGGTAGTTTGACATCTTTTCAGGACTTCATTTGACTTTTTGCGGTGAACCATATATAGGAATGCCAGCTTTGTATTTGTTTCTGCTTGGCAGACAAAAAAGAAGTCTGGAGGGGAAGATGAGAGAAAGTTTTCTTCCGTTCTCACCGCCACTCATTGGAGAGGAAGAGATTCAGGAGGTTGTTGACACTTTGAGGTCCGAGTGGCTTACAACAGGACCGAAAACGAAGAGATTCGAGAACGATTTCGCTTCCTACATCGGGGCGCCATCTGCGCTGGCTTTGAACTCGTGCACTGCGGCACTTCATCTTTCCCTTGTGGCACTTGGGATTACTGAGGGTGACGAGGTTATCACAACCCCACTCACCTTTTGCGCGACTGTCAATGTGATCGAGCATGTGGGTGCAAAGCCAGTGTTCGTAGATGTGCAACCGGACACTCTAAATATAGACCCTGATAAGGTTGAAAAGGCTATCACGCCACAAACGAAGGCGATATTGCCAGTCCACTACGCTGGACATCCTGTTGACCTCGAGCCGATCATGGATTTGGCAAGAAAACACGGTCTATATGTAATCGAGGATGCTGCACACGCAGTGGGGGCGAAATATAAAGGCAGGTTCATCGGTGCCTGTGAAAATCCTGTATGCTTCAGTTTCTATGCAACGAAGAACATGACCACAGGGGAAGGTGGGATGCTTACGGGCAATGCTGAGTTCATCGAGAAGGCAAGGGTGTTGAGCCTTCATGGGATGAATAGGGATGCGTGGAGGAGGTACGCAAAGGAGGGTACTTGGTACTACGAAGTCGTGGAGCCTGGCTTCAAATACAACATGACGGACATACAGGCAAGCATTGGTATATGGCAACTAAGAAAACTCGAACGATTTCAAGCAAGAAGGAGGGAGGTCGCAAGACGATATACTCAAGCCTTTTCTGAAGACGACGCGCTGGAAGTGCCTGTCGAGCGCCCTTATGTCGAGCATTCGTGGCACCTTTATTGTTTGCGACTGAGGCTTGAACGGCTGGGGATAGACAGGAATCAGTTCATAGAGGAACTAAAGAAACGTAATATCGGGACTTCAGTGCATTTCCTTCCTATTCATATGCATCCATATTACAAGAACAAGTATGGCTTCAGGGAGAATGACTATCCCGTGGCTTACTCGAACTACCTTAGGATGATAAGCATCCCGCTCCACGCTGGACTTTCAGACAAGGATGCAGATGATGTCATAGAGGCGGTCCTTGAAGTTAGCAGACTTTACAGGCGATGACACTTAGACGCAGGCTTGGTAAAAGGATTTTCGACCTTTTCTTTACCATGCTTGGCCTGCCCGTGACCGCTCCCATTTTACTGGTGAGCGCTCTGCTTATCTGGGTGGAAGACGGGCGACCCATATTCTTCAAGCAAAAAAGGGTTGGCTACAAGGGAAAGCCTTTTCACATCTGGAAGTTCAGAACCATGGTGGTAGACGCAGAAAAGAAAGGGGGGGCAATAACCGTCGGGCAGGACCCAAGGATTACTAGGGTGGGATATTGGCTGCGCAAGTTCAAAGTGGACGAGTTTCCGCAGCTCATCAATGTCCTAAAGGGGGAGATGAGCCTTGTTGGTCCCAGACCTGAGGTGGAAAAATATGTAAATCTTTATACTGAGGCACAGAGGCAGGTTCTAGAACTGATTCCAGGCATTACTGACCCTGCTTCCATCAAATATGCTAACGAAAGCGATGTACTTGCACAGGCTTCGGACCCAGAAAAGATGTACATCGAGGAAATCATGCCTGAGAAAATAAGGCTCAACCTCGAGTACGCCAGACATGCCAACTGCTTCACTGATTTTATCGTCATACTAAGGACTATTCTCAGGGTTTTCGGTTCGAGGAGTAGTGCCAGCTGACTATATTCCTGTCAACAGGCGCTTAGCAGAGTGCTGTTGGGATGGATTGCCGGGACAAGGCTTTAGATTGCTAAACCACTGGAAGGGTTAGCTGAGCTACTGAAGCTGGCTCTGGCATTGCAACTGTGCGTCGTGGCCTTCATAGAAGGTGTCGCCAGCGCACCGAACATCCCCACCACATGTCAGAACGCAAAGGTGTCTCTTGGAGGTGGAGAGTGAAGCCAGGTTGGTAATGGGGGATTCCTCATCGCCAGTAAGCGTGTCGCCCATCCAGTATTCGTCCAGCAGATGCCACCACTCGGGCGGCCAACCCCAGCAATAGGTCTTGCCGTCATCCTGCAAGATACATGTGTGCAGCGCTCCAGCGCTCAGAGTAATGGCTTTGCAGTTGGTGCAGGCGTTGCTCTGACCCTGGCTATTGTTGCCAAAGCAACTTACGCTACCACCAAGCGTTAGAACGCAACTGTGCCCGTAGCCCGCCGCAACACCAACAGCGTCGCCACCAGTGTAAGTGCCAGAACCAACGGAATCCCCATAGCAATAGACATTGTGGTTCGAAAGCAAGAGACATGTGTGCTTCCAGCCCAGTGCGAGTCCCACTGCATCGCCGCCAGTATAACCATTGGCCTGACCCTTGTCGTTCAAGCCCCAACAATACACATCTCCGTTCGATTTCAAAACGCAAGTATGATAAGCCCCAGCGCCAATACCCACTGCATCACCGCCGTTGTAGTCCTGCGCCTGTCCATAGTCATTGGCACCCCAGCACTCTACATTGCCTCCCAAGAGAAGCGCACAAGCGTGATAATAGCCCGCAGCTACGCCGATTGCACTTCCTTCGAAATACGGGTTATTGCATTGTCCCTTATCGTTGGTGCCCCAACAGAAGACATTGCCGCTCTGAAGCAACACACAAGCGAATCCACGACCAGCAGAAAGTCTTGGGGCAGTGTAGTCACAAGAACCGCTGTAACCTACGCACTGTCCATTCTCGCAATGGTCACACCTCGTCCAGCCATTCGAGTCGTTGCAGGATGTGCCGTTCTGGACAGGTGTGTTAGAGCACTCGCCAGTTTGGGCAATGCATTCATCGTTCGTGCAAGCATTGTTATCGTTACAGTCCTTTGGCGTGCCTGCTACGCACACGCCATTGTCGCACTGGTCGTTTAGTGTGCAGAGGTTCCCATCTTCGCATTGCGTCCCTGTCAATGGGTCGTGAAGGCAGTTGCCTGTTTGTGCGTCGCACGAGTCCTGAGTGCACTGGTTCGCGTCATCGCAATCCTTGGGCGACCCAGCGCATGTGCCATCTATGCACAAATCGTTAACCGTGCACAAGTCACCGTCATCGCAAGTGGTCCCGGTGAGAGGGTTATGCGTACAATCCCCAGATTGAGAGTCACAAGAGTCTTCTGTACACACATTCCCGTCATCGCAGTTCTTCGGAGTCCCAACGCACTGACCATTGTTACAGGTATCGTTTTCAGTGCAAAGGTTGCCATCGTCGCACGCGCCGCCTGTAAGGGGGCTGTGGACACAACCGCTCTGTGGGTCGCATGAATCATTGGTGCAGACATTGTTATCGTCACAGTTGACAGGAGTTCCCCCGCACACGCCATTGGTGCATTGGTCGTTCTCCGTGCACGCGTTGCCATCGTTGCATGGAGTTCCAGTCACAGGGGTCCCAACACATACTCCGCTTGAGCACAGGTCATTCTGGGTGCAGGCGTTGCCATCGTCACAAGAGGTTCCAGTCAAGGGGTCGTGTTGACACTGCCCTGTGTTTGGGTCACATGTGTCTGAAGTGCAAGAGTTACCATCATCGCACTCGCAGAAAAGGCATACCCAGCCATTCCACCAGAACCCTTGAGGGCAAGGCGGAGCGCAATCTGTCTGGATGTCGCCATTCAAATATGGAACTGACTCGCCGTTGCTGTTAGAGCCCCAGCAATAGGTGTTTCCATTCGACTTTAGCACGCAAGTATGGGTTGAACCACATGCAACCCCAATAGCGTCCCCTCCATTATAATCGTTGCTTTGTCCATAGTCGTTCTGACCCTGGCAATCAACATTACCGTCGTCTAGCAAGATGCAGGTGTGATAGAAGCCGGCCGCAACGCCCACTGCATGTCCTCCATTGTAGGTCATTATCTGTCCATAAGTGTTGGAACCGTAGCACGCGACATTGCCACTTGAAGTCAGAACGCAGTTGTGTTCGTAACCTGATGCAACTGCTATCGCATTACCGCCCGTGTAGTTGAGTTTTTGGTTTGCACTCCAGCCTCCATAGCAATAGACATTACCATTGGACTTAAGAACGCAGGTGTGGTAAGGACCGACTGAGATACCCACAGCATCACCCCCTGTATAAGGGTTGGACTGACCATAATAGTTACTACCCCAACATTGCACATTGCCGTTTGTCAGCAAGGCACACGAGTGTCTTGCCCCAGCTCCAACACCAACAGCATTTCCCCCAGTGTAGCCGTCTGCTTGACCAAGATTGTTCCATCCCCAACATGTGACATTGCCGTTTTCTAGCAGTGCACACGCATGATAAGCACCAGCCTCGACAGCCCTGGCATTGCCCCCGGAATACCCAACCTTCTGGCCATAATCATTACGACCAGTGCAGAACACATTCTTTGCAGTCGTAAGAACACATGTCAGACGAACACCCGCCGTGATTCTTGGAACTGTGTTCTCACAGACAGGAAGGTCAGCAGGTTGGATTGCAAAAGACGCAGCAGCAAGTTGGTCAGCACCCTGAGTGGCAACCTGTGCGGGTTCTTGTGGCGTGGGCGCCATGGACTCCGCGCCACACGAAAGCCACAACAACAGCGCTGAAACTAGGAACACCGTATAGATCCTCATAACACACCTCCAAAAGAAGACTAAGACAAGGGACCCTTGTGCCCCTTCCAATCGCAAACGCTACCAATGCTTGGTCGAGCTGTCAACAGTTTTGTTGAAAATATTTTGTTCTCGCGTACTTACAGTGAACTGCAACCAGTTATGAATATCAGGAACCATATTCGAACCGCGTTGAACCTAGTGTGTGAACCAGGACAACAGGGCAAGCACAACAAGGACCGAACCGACCACTGCCCTTTCGTGTCTCGAAACGAAACCGAACTTCCACTTCATGATACCCCACCATGCAAGCATCGCAAGGAAAAGCATGGTCACAACGGTTATCGCACCAGAAAAGACAACCAAGGACAAAAGCAGCACTGGGTCGTTGCGAGGGATAACACTAATATAGACAGGAACAAGCGCCTCGCAAGGCGACAAAGCCAAAGAAAGGACAAGGAAGGTGATCGCTGCGGAGTCTGACATCCTTTTTTCGTCAATGTGTCCGTGATGGTGCCCACCTAGGCTCATGATGTCTAACAGCAAGAAGAGAGAACCAAAAAAACCCAGGACCGCCACTTGAAAGGTGTGCCCGATCGAAGACAGACCCTTCAATAATGTCATCCCGAAAAACATCGCCATTATGGCAACTGCCCCAGCAACCGCGACATGAGCGACCCCAGCGCCCAAAGCGATAAGAGCCATGGTGCGAGTTGGCCACTTTTGTGCACGCCCGACAAGAATAAAAGGAAGCCAGTGATTGGGCAAAAGCCCATGGATAAGGGCGACTACACAAGCCCCAAGAAAGATGTTTATGTCTCGAGCGTCCATTTTCTTTGTCGCATTTTGTGCGAGAGACGAGATAGCCTTTGATATAGCCTTGAACCTTCTTCCAGTGCGGAGATATCAATATATTCGTTTGCCCTGTGGACAAGGAGGTTACCTGGACCGCAGATAACTGCCCTGAAGCCAGCCTGAACGAACATCGCTGCCTCTGTATATGCACTCTTGCCGTAAGGGTCAATGCGGTCACGAAGTTCCTCCTCGATGAACTTCGGGATTTCGCTCCACACTGGGGGGATAGGACCGTGAGGAATACGGAGGCTCACATTGGTCTCGCCAAGCATTGCCCTTGCAGTCTCAAGGATTCGCGATACAATCGCACTGCCGTCCTGACCCGGCAGGGGTCTCAAATCACAAGCGATCACCACTTCATCCATCATGGCAGTTAGGCTACCAGCGTTGAATGTGACCTCGGGAGGTTGAAACCTATCGTCCCTCGTCTCTGCTAGTTCACTTTGAAACTCCTGAAGACGACGCAAAAAAGGTAAAAGTTTTTTCAGTTGCCATTCCGTGTGTTTTCCATAAGACTTCAGGCTTTTTTTCTCGCAATACCTAACAGCGCAAAGACCAGGCACCTTGTTTCGCACACCCCTACACTCCATGCTCAAAACCACATGACTATCCGCAATTTCTTCCACATCCTCCATCGAGGCTGTCTCGAAGATGGCATTCTTTCCCTGAGCAGGTCTTGCAGAATGTGCCTCTTGACCAACAACTAGCAACACCTTGACATCGTCTTCCTCGACCCTACCTTTTGCATTCCTGTCAATAATCCCCCTTATCACAATATCGAAGGGCACATAACCCTTTTCACCAAGAACTACAAGGTTATTGGTCGGCTCGCAGACCACGACCAGTTCCACAGAGCCTGGCACACCCTCAAGTCGCAAAACATCGTAGGCACCTAATGCGCCTATCTCCTCTTGTGCAGTGAAAAGCAGGGCAGACTCCTCGAACAAAAGGTTGTGGCGTGCCAGTGACAGTAAAAGCGCTATCGAGCCTAGGGTGTCGCTTGCACCCAAACCATAGACCCTTCCTTCCTTGACTTTTGCGTTCCACGGGTCTTGAAGAGTCTCGGTCCATCTGGACTGATCGCCTGGTGGAACTGTGTCTGTATGTGCACAAAACAAAAGTGTCGGTTTCCTTGACTTTGCGCAATAAAGGTTGATGTGGTTCCCTGCCAGCCCTGTTGAGATGAACTGCCTTGTCATATAGCCAAGAGGTTCGAGGACCGACTGGATATGCCGTATTATTCGTCCGTTTGGCTCGGCACTAGGTCTAGCGATGCCTATCAAGTGCACAAGTTCTCTGACTATATCGTCGGTAAGAGTTTCTGCACTTACCATGTTTGCGTCCCTTCTGAACCATTTTCATGAGCCTGTCCAAGTTCCACAGCCCTGTCCCTCGCCTTGAATACTGCTTTCTTGAAAATGTCGAGAAATGAATGTGCTTCAAGATAGGTCATTGCAGCATGGGTAGTTCCTTGCGGGGATGTCACCTGTGCTCTAAGTTGCCTTGGGGACCTTGTGGTTTCCATAACAAGTTTTGCAGCGCCAAAGGCGGTTTGACGAACCAACGCCTTTACAAGGTGCTCTGGCAAACCCATCTCCACCCCTGCCTCGATAAGTCCCTCCAGCAAATAGAACAGATAAGCAGGTCCTGTTCCAGATAGTGCGGTAATGGCATCAAGATATTCCTCACGCACAAGGACTGTCCGACCAACCGCTGAAAATATCTGTGATGCAAGTAACGCCTGTTCCGCAGTCCCATAGCGCCCAAGACAGTATGGAGATATTGCCTCGCCAACAAGGGCTGGGGTGTTTGGCATGACTCGGACGACCGGGATTTCCTTCCCAACTTTTTCTTCTATGAACTTTGTAGTGATCCCTGCTGCAATCGAGATGACCACCTGTCCTTCGTGAAAATACAGCGAACACTGGTCAAGAATGCCCCCCAAAATCTGTGGCTTCACAGAGAGCACGACAAGGTCGCTTTTCGATACAAGTTCGGTATTACTCTTGGTCACCTGAACACGGTAGGTGTCTGCCAGATAGGCAAGTGCAGCCTCTGTCCTTCTCGAGACTATGATTTGCTTGGGTTCGACTATGCTTGCCTTCACAAGCCCAGCGACCAAAGCCTCGCCCATGTTGCCCGCGCCAAGAATTCCTATGACTTTCGATGTTAGCATCTTACTGTGACTCGCTGTCCTTAAAGAACGCACGGTATTATATGAGATTCTGCGGACTATGTGTTCGTGCAGTGACGATTTGTTGCGTGAAATCCTCTGGAAGAAGCGTGGAAGAATCCCTATCCGCAGTTGTGGGTCAAAAGAAAAGTTAGGCAAAGAATTATGGAACTCAAAAAGTCTTGCTCAAAACATCGTGTTTGGTCTAAAATAAGGTGTTATGGGCGAGAGACGCCGATACAAACTTATCGAAAAGATTGATGCAGGTGGAATGGCGGAAGTCTATAAGGCAAAGGCGATCACAGTTGATGGATTCGAAAAGGTCGTGGCGATAAAGCGCATCTTGCCTTCCCTGTGTTCCCGCCCAAAGTTCGTCAACATGTTCCTTGACGAGGCACGACTCGCCATGCACCTGAACCATGCGAACATCGTTCAGGTGTTCGATGTAGGTCGTGCTGAAGGCACATACTTTCTAGTAATGGAGTTCGTTGACGGCTATAACCTGCGCAAGGTGTTTCAAAGGCTTGCTGACACAGGAACTCGTTTCCCCGTGCACCTTGCTCTTTTCACGGTAGCGGAGGCACTAAAAGGTCTTGCCCATGCCCACGAACGCAGAGATGCGCAGGGAAACCTTCTTGGCATTGTGCACAGGGATGTTTCGCCCCCAAACATACTGATTTCCAAGGCTGGCGAGGTGAAGCTAACAGATTTTGGGCTTGCAAAGGCTGTAACTCAGGTCGAGATAACAGACCCTGGCATAGTAAAAGGCAAGTTTGCCTATCTTTCGCCAGAGGCAGTCGAGGGTAAGTCGGTGGATCATCGCACGGACATATTTTCGACAGGCATTGTGCTGTGGGAGCTTCTGGCGAATCGAAGGTTGTTTCTTGGAAAGAATGAATACGAAACCCTAGACCTGGTTCGCAAGGCAGAAGTGCCTTCTCTTACACTTTTCAACCCAGATGTGCCCGAAGAGCTTGACCGAATTGTGGCTAAAGCATTGCAAAAGGACCCTAAGAAAAGATACAACTCGGCTCGTGAGATGAGCGATGCCCTCACCGCTTATCTATTCCAGCGTGGGCTGAAGGTTACTTCATACGATCTGGCGGGTTTCCTGCGTCAGATATTCGAAGCAGCAAAGGTAAAAGAAGAAGGTGCGACAAGGGAGCGAATAGCGATGCTGATTCAGGACGAGATACTTAGTTTGTCCATGATAAGATATGGGGGGCAACCACTGCCTGTCGAGGGAAGCACGCCGATTTCGGTTGAAGAAGTGTCGCTTGGAGGGCGGGTGTCACCTGAAGAGGTAAAGGCAGATGCGACATTGATGCCCACAGGCTCTGGCACGCTGGGGCTCGGTCTTGGCGAGATTCTGGAGGGGCGCGAGACACTGCAAATGGTAAAGGTTAGCGAGGAACGCCCGTGGAAAAAGTTCGTCCTGATTGGGGCGTTGGGGCTTGCAGCGATTGCGAGCATCGCCACGCTTTTATATTATCTATTGGTCGTTTCGCCTGGCGACTAGCCATTGGAGGTCTTATGAAGCACCTGTTCTTAGTCTTAATGTGCCCGGTGGCGTTGGCTTGTGGCAATGGGGGGTCTTCCTCGTCGCCGGATAATGGATCGGGCTTGGAGGGTGTTAGTGCCGACATGCCCGTTGTAAACCCCGACGGGCTTGCGAATGGCATGCCATGCAGCCAAGCGCAAGATTGTAAATACGGAAGATGCAGTGCGTCCGAGTGGTTGACGAATAACACTTTCAAGGTCTGTATAAAGGCTTGCTTTAACCACGCAGACTGCGAAAAAGGCGAGGTGTGCCTTTATCCGACCGAACCGGTTTGCGCCATAAACTGCAAGTCAAAGGCTGAGTGTCCGCCAGATTATGCTGAATGCTCCATAGGCACAGGAACATATCCATACTGCCACAACTGACCCGACCCATAAACTTTGAACCTGCGACACCACGAACCTTTGATACTTTGAAGGAAGTCGAACCTTATTTCCTGATGGGTGGCAAGATCCGTCTTGTCGGGGGACCGCCTCGCTTTGTCGCAATATAAGGGACTTCGAGCTTCGGTTGCTCCTTGGAGCTCGTTTCCACCACCACAACACCTCGCTGTTCCGGTGGTGCTGACTTGAGGGTCAAGATGAGATTGTAGTTACCACCTTCCTTCTCGACCTTCACCTGAACAAATCCCTGCGGGTCATACGCCCGCTTGATGGAAAAAGGCTTACCCGTCAAAGACAAGACCTTCACCTGAGCGCCAGGTTTTTCGTCCACCGCCTCCTCGGGCAGATAGACCCTTTCAGGTTCGACAAACAAATCCTGCACCACCCTTGCAGTGATCCTCAAAGTAACATTTTTTGGTTTCTCGAGATTAGTTTCAGCAACGACTGTGCCTGAAAACTGCCCTTCCACCTGCGATGAGTCAAAAACCACCTCCACTGTTTTTTCATCAAGTAGTCTTGCGCTTATTGCCTTTGGGTCACTCGGCACAAGGTCAGAAAGTTTTGCGTCCTGCGCCAGTTTCCCAGACAGTTTTGCAGTAGCACTAACCTTCTTCCCTTTCAAAACCTTCTGGAAGTTCAAAAACTCAGGGTCGAATGAAAGGTATCGTTCGACCTTGCCTTTCATCTTCAAAATCAAACTAGGTTGTTTTGGGTCATTAGATGTTACGGTCACCGTTTTCTCTAAAAGTCCTACCCTTCCAAGCGTCGAAAGCCTGACCTGCACCTGTCCTTCCCCGCCAGGCGGAATTTCATTTTGTGAGACTAATGTAGCCGTGCATCCACAACTACCTCGTGCAGAGGCTATCTTCAAGACATCGTTACCTGTGTTCTTTATAACGAAGACATGATTCACCAGCTCGCCTTCTTGAACCTCCCCAAAATCGAAGATAGGCTCGTCGCAGAAAATCGCAGGTGCCTGCAAGGAGCCGTTTGCACCACCAGAATCACCCTTCGCCTGCTCGCCCTTATCACCTCCCTTGCAGCCAGAACCAGCAACCAAAACCCACGCGATAACCACACATAAGATTCGCATCTCTCACCTCTCAATCATTGAAGATGTAGTCGTACCAGAACTTCTTGCTTCTGTCCATCACAAGGTCAACATGGATGTGCTTCACCTGCGTATATTCCAGAAGTCCGTGCGGTCCAAGTTCCCTGCCAACGCCAGATTGTTTGTAACCCCCAAAAGGCGCAAGCGCATTTATCAGATGATAATCGTTGATCCACACTGTTCCTGTCCTGATCCTTTTCGCAATCTCAATAGCCTTCGGGATGTCCCTCGTAAATACCGCACCACCCAACCCATAGATGGAGTCATTCGCCATGCGCACAGCCTCGTCCACATCGTCATATCTTATGACTGCCAGAACAGGACCAAATATTTCCTCCTGTGCGATCCTCATCTTGTTCGAGACATTGTCGAAGATAGTAGGCTCAATGAAATAACCTTTCTCGAAGCCGTCAGGTCTTTTCCCCCCGCACAGGAGTCTTGCGCCTTCTTGCTTCCCAAGCTCGATGTATCCAGTCACAGTCTTGTACTGGGCAAGGGACACCACAGGACCCATTGTAGTATCGAAGTCCAGAGGGTCTCCTATCTTTATGTGCTTGACTCGCTCAAGCATCCTTTCCATAAACTTGTCATATATCGAGGATGGCACAAAACAACGAGTCCCTGACTCGCATACCTGCCCAGCATGGAAGAATGTGCCAAAAAGCGCTCCATCCACGGCGACATCTAGGTCTGCATCTTCCAAAATGATTGTTGGGCTCTTGCCTCCAAGTTCCAAGGTCACCTTCTTTATCGTGTCCGCACATAGCTTCATTACAGTTCTCCCTGTTTCTGTTGACCCTGTGAGTGCAACCTTGTCCACCATCGGATTCGTGCACAACTCATGCCCAACTTCCGCACCCGACCCTATCACCACATTCAAAACGCCTTCAGGCAAATCCGCCTCTGCAGCGCATTTTGCAAACTCGAGGGCAGTGAGCGGAGTGTCAGACGCGGGTTTAAGCACCACAGTGTTACCCATCACCAGCGCAGGTGCGACCTTCCACACGGTCATCATGAAAGGAAAGTTCCATGGGATGATCCCAGCGCACACACCGATAGGCTCACGATTCACGAAGTTCCACGAAACATAGGGGAAGTCAATCCATGGTAGTGGCTCGTAAGTCGGGATTCGCTCTGCAAGTTCGACCAGAAGCCTAAAGTGCTCGATGCCAACAGGGATGTCCATCATCGAGGTCTTCCTGATCGTTGCACCAGCATCCATCGCCTCAAGTGTCGCAAGTTCTTGCTCTTTTTCCTTCAAGCGCTCAATGACCCTGTAAAGAACCTTTGCCCTTTCCCGCACGGACATGTTACTCCAGACACCGCTGTCGAACGCCTTTCTAGCGGCTTCTATCGCCCTTTTCGCATCCTCCCTTTTTGCAACTGGCACTTCTGCGATAGGCTCTTCTGTGGCTGGATTGTAGGTAAACCTTGTCTGTCCGTCCACAGCGTCACAAAACTTTCCACCGATGAACAGTTGATACTTCTCCATAAATGCCTCCACTAAAAGGAAACGCAATCATAGCCTATCATAAATTTTCATCTTTTTTTGCAAAATGATGGTTTTATTGCGAGTTGGACAAAAATCTGATTTGGTTGACATTCATGTTGCCTGAGGATATGTTTGACCTATGAGAAGGAGGCGCACACGACAAAAGATTATAACGCGGTTGCGGCTGACCTGCTTTCCAAGCGAGTTAGAGGGTTCTAGTGGACTTTCTTTGCACGGTTACAGAATATGCTAGATTTATCAACAGTTTGCTTGCATGGGTGGAAGGGGGGGGACGAAACCAGATGATAAAATACATCGGATCCAAACGAACGCTTGTCCCCTTGATATGTGAGGTTATCGAATCAATCCCCGGGGTTCAGTCCGTCCTTGACCTGTTCTCTGGCACTTCGCGGGTCGGTCATGCCTTGAAGAAGCGTGGGTTTCAAGTCCATGCGAACGACCACAACGCCTACGCGGCGACCCTAGCAACATGCTATGTTCAAGCAGATCGCGAGGATGTCCTCGAAGACGCAAAGCGTCTGATTCTAGAGCTAAATCGCCTGCCAGGCCGTGCAGGCTATTTTACGGAAACCTTCTGCATCAAGAGCCGATTCTTTCAACCTAAAAATGGCGAGCGGATAGATGCGATAAGAGAGGAAATCGCTAGAAAGTGCTTAGACCCAGAACTGGAGGCGGTTCTTCTGGTGTCGCTCATGGAGGCGGCTGACCGTGTTGACTCGACCACTGGCGTCCAGATGGCTTATTTGAAGCAGTGGGCGCCCCGTTCTTACGAGGACCTCGAGTTGCGCGTTCCAGATGTTCTGCCACGAGCTCGGGCTGGCAAAGGGAGTGCTCATAGACTGGATGCACTTGAAGCAATAACTCGCCTGAGCGCAGATGTGGCTTACATAGACCCCCCATACAACCAGCACAGTTACCTTGGAAACTACCACATATGGGAAACACTGGTTCTTTGGGACAAGCCACCCGTGTATGGGAGAGCCTGCAAGCGCATTGATTGCAGAAAGCGAAAAAGTTCTTTTAACTCTCGTGAACAGGCAGGGTTGGCGATGCGCACCATCATCGAGAAGGTTCAAGCAAAGCACCTGGTGGTTTCATTCAACAATGAAGGATTTTTCACCAAGGACGAGATGATAGAGATGTTATCGGCGCGAGGTGAGGTCATTGTTATCGAGCAGGATTACAAAAGATATGTGGGTGCACAGATTGGGATATACAATCCTCGGGGCGAGAAGGTTGGCAAGGTAAGTCATTTGCACAACACCGAGTATCTTTTCGTGGTAAGCAACGATATTGAAAGTATCGAGAAGCGTTTATCCGCACGGAAATCTTTGACAAACCCAAGTCAGATGCCCTTACCATTTGAGAGTCTAAAGACATGACACCTAAGCGCCCTGGCGCTCTAAATCCTGAGAAACTTAAAAATGCGTTCTGGGATAAGTTTTATGATGGTCATCACAAGCCACCAGATCTTTGGACAATAGACGACATCCTTTCTTGCCAGAATCGCTGAGACAGCCTGTTTTGCAATCTTTTTTGGGGATGCGAGAAACAAGAGTTTCTTCATGCCGAATGTCATGCGGGTGTCAATAAAGCCAGGCTTTATCGTGGTGACCTGAATCCCTTTTGGCGCAAGAAGATTCCTTAGTCCTTGCAAGAACAATGATAGCCCACCCTTTGCAGAGCCATAAGGATAGTTCGTGGCACGCCCTCTATCCCCAGCAACCGATGTGACTGCAGCAATAAACCCTTTCCCTTGTGCGACAAGCCTATTTGCACACAAGGTTATAAGGGACGCAGGTCCTGAAAAGTTTATGTCAATAACCCTGCGAAGAGCCATTGGATTGGTCTTCGCCTCTTCCGCCCCCTCCATGCTTCCAGCCACAATAACGACCCCATCCATCCCGCCCATTGCAGACACTACATCCTGAACGAACTTCTCGTGTTCCTCGAAAGCCTCCATGCGCACGATCCCTTCGAAAACCTGAGCACGAAAGCGCACCCTTATGTCTTGAGCGACCCTAGACACCTCGTCTTTGTCCCGCCCTGCGAGCATAAGTGTAAATCCCCTCATGGCGAACTCGTGTGCAATATAGCGCCCTACAGGCGAAGTAGCGCCCACGATGAGGACTTTGTTCATTGCACCTCCGAAAGCCCAAGCCTCCTGGAAAGTCCAGATTCTAGTTTCAAAGTCCTGTCCAGTGCCCTTTTTATCTCGGCAAACCTGCGCCAGGACGGATAGGTTGCCCTGAAAGTCTGCTTCGACATCCTTGCATCCTTAGCAAGATAAAGCCTACCCCCACATTCCACAACCATCCTGTCGAGGGCATCGAGCACGGGGAAAAGCCCTTCCCTTACAGGGAAATCCAAAGCAAGGGTATAGCCAGGCATAGGGAAAGACAAAAGCCCCCCGCTTGGGTTACCAAGCCTTTTTAGCACTGAAAGATAGGGGAAACAGCGATGTTTTTGCAGGGTCTCGAGCACGAACCTTATGTTCTTTGCCCCGTCCTCGTAAGGCAAAACGCATTGCCACTGAACAAAACCATTCTTTCCGTAAAACCTGTTCCATTCGTGGACGCTGTCGAGCGGATAGAAGAACTTGAAAAGAGGCACAAGGGCGCCTTGTTTTGTTGGGTGGATGAGGTAGTAAAGCGCATTGAAGGCACGCAAGGTCAAGGGGTTTAGCAAGAAATCAGGCACGCCTTCAGGGACAGTTATGTGCCCCTTTGGCATCGCACCGAATGGGTTTTCGTGGAGCCGTGCTGGCAGGTCCTGCAATCCCGCATGGCGTCCAAACATCAAAACACCCCTCCCAAATGATGCCCCGCTTGCAACACAATCTATCCAGCCAACGGAATACTGGTATCTTTCATCCCGTTCGTGGAAGGTGCGCAAGGTGTCGTCAAGGTCTTTAGTGCGCACAAAATCAACAACCATAATGGACGACTCGACCTTCATAAGTTCCATTTCCACCTCGAGCACCACGCCCAAAAGTCCCATCCCACCAAGAGCGGCGTAAAACAGCTCGCTATTCTTTGTTGGGGAGCACTCGACCACATCGAGATTTGGAAGCAAAATGCGGACAGACCGAATGAAGTTCCCAAAAGACCCATCCTTGTGGTGGTTCTTGCCGTGGACATCGCACGAAAAACACCCACCAACGGTACAATATCGAGTGCCTGGGCTCACTGGCAAAAAATATCCTCTGGGAAGGAAGGTCATGATGATGTCATCTAAAGTCACACCCCCCTCGCACCTTAAGACCCTGCTTTGTTCGTCGAAGGCGAGCATCCTGTCCAGTCTTTCCATAAGCAAAGCAAACCTGTGGGGATTTATCGCTGCATCCCCATAAGCCCTTCCTAGCCCCCTTGGTATGACCTTATCAGCCAAAGACAGCCCTTCGACAACCTCTTTCATCCTTTCAGGGCGAAAGACCTTGCATTGCGCCCTTGGATATCTTCCAAAACCGCTAAGATTGAGGAATGCTGAAGTTAGCATCGTGCCAGTCGTCACTGGACAAAGGGGACCCAACGACTTCTATCAGAACTTCCATCGAATAGCAAGAAGCATTTACGAGGGTTTTGTCTCGCCCTTTTCTTTTTCTTCGATCTTGCTTTCTATGCGATCGACCCGAGCCTTGAGGTCGGCAAGTTCTTTTCTGAGTTTTTGAATCTCGCTCAGGATGCCAGGGATGCTCTTGATGCCTGCAACCACTACCCCAAGCCTTTCATCCACTGACCTCACAACCTCCTTTATTTCTTCGCTTGTCGGGGAGGCGATAATCTTTTGCACCCTCTTCTGGGCTTCGTCCCTGATAGTGGAAACCTGCGATGCAAGAGTCTTTTGCAAGAACTCCTGTCCTGACTGCAAAAACATGACAAGTTTCTGAAATGGCACCCCTCCCCTTCCCCTCTTTTCCTGCCCGAGCAGAACCTGCGCCATGGTCACGGATGTTATGTCCTCCATGGTCTTTGCATCAATTACCCTGACCTCGCCTCCCTCCTTCACATATTGGGCGATCTCTTCGAGGGTGATGTAACGGCTTGTCTCTGTGTCGTAGAGTTTTCGATTTGGATATTTCTTTATGGTTTTCATTCAGGCACCAAAACCGCTTTCCTTTTACTCGATTTCAGTGCTCCCCGCAAGTGCTGAACCTGTCATTTGCAGGATAATCTTTAGTTTCGTTCATCTTTCGTGTGCCAAAGATGCGAAAGCGAAAACAAATCACAACAGCAGTGTCGTTTGCACTTCAAGAGACTCGTTGACGATTACAAGGTTTCTGGGTTTTATGGGCTTCCAGGGTTCTTTCTTTATGTTAGTTCCGTGCCACTTCGAGTTTTCCCCATCACCTAGCTCCTCAGAGCAAATAAGCACCGCCTTCTCGCCCGCAAGAGATTTGCTCTCAATCAACTGCCCGGTCTCCTTAGAATAAAGCGCTGTGGGTCCGTATTCTTTTGGGTCCCGCTCCAGCAAATACAGTCCGTATCTTTCCAGATTTCCACGCGCATACCTAAAGGCATAAAGTTTCGTTCCATCGGACATGACAAAGTTGAGTCCAGTTGTTTTTTCCATGTCAATGATTGCTTTCCCATCAAAGACTCGCTCAAAGACAGCTCTTCTCATTCCTTCCACTATATTGCCGTGCTGCTCGTTGATGCACTGGAGGATCCAGTAGAAGTAAACCTCGGAATCGGTCTGACCCTGGACTTTCCGTTTATATGCTTCGTCCAATTTTTGCCATAGCAAGTCTCTATCTACGCTACCATTGTGCGCAAAAATCCAGTTTTCATGTTGAAACGGATGCGAGTTCTCCCTCGAGCGCTCGCCACATGAGGCTTTCCTGACATGGGCGATCAGAATTTTGGAACACACGGTGTCCATTAGTTCGTAAAACTCTCTGTTATCCTGTCCAATAGGGTTGCCTTCCTTGAACACCCTAGCACTCCCATCCTCATCATACCACCCGATACCCCAGCCATCGGGATTCTTCTTAGCAAAGTTCTCCTTGAATCTTTTCAAAGAAAAATGGAAATCCACTGACCTATTTGCTATCACGCCAAGCAACCTGCACATCATCCCTCCATACAAGGTTCATTGGACGATTTTAGGCGATGATTGGATGATGCTCAATGGTCTTTGCAAGCCCAAAGGCTGGGATACGCCCCTTTCTCGCTCCTTTCCCTTGCCCGCTCAGTCTGTAACAAGGTCAATCTCTGCCAGCGGGTGCTCGAGGTCGCCCACACTCGCAAACTTCACAACATCCAAACCATTAGACCATTGAAGGTCATCCGATCACCAAACACCCCACCGCTATTCCCCCTCGCACACAACCATAGGGATCGCAAGCCAGTTCCTCGGCGCGAAATAGTTGAAAGCAATATGGTCGGTTGCCGTTTCCGAAATTCGCTAAGCACGACATAAAGAAAAGCCCGAACGACCACCAGATGCTCTGGGGATGTGCATAAGTTCCTCGAGAGTTTATAGTTGCAAGAAAAATGAGGGGATTGGCAGACATGAACATTAGAAAAAGAAGCCTTGCAAGACGAGATGTTGGAGGCACTGCCTCAAAAGTTCCCAAACCCGGGCAAAGCAGAGGTGCGGGTTTTATTTGAGCCATGGTGCTGAAGCCTGCTAAGAAAATGAACAGGTTTAGAAAGCCCAGCGACAACAGTGCGTTGACATACTGCTGACCATTTTGTATTGTTGTTCTCGTCTTTCACGGGAGGTATTTATGGTTAGCAATGCCAAGGCAATCATCGTCAAGGGGATGCTTGTCACCATGCTTGCCTGCGATGGAGGCGGCGGGGCTTCGCAGGGTGGCAAGGACGACATGGGTAAAGACCTTTCTTTCGAGGACGCTTCGGATGTCCCCGAGGTTATAAGCGATGCAAGGGACAGCGCGTCTGTGGAGGAGGCTCAGGATGTGCCCGAAGCTATCGGCGATGCAAGGGACAACGCTGGGGACGAGTCTCAGGCTCCAGACACTGTAGAAACAGCGACTTATCTTTGCAGACCTTGCATAGAGAACGAGGACTGTGCACCTGCGGGATCCCCCGGCGAACTAGATTGCATCGCCATTGGAAACACAGGGAAGTTTTGTTTGCCTAGGTGTGACAACTGTCCTGCAGGATACACTTGCTCTCGAGGAGGCTTTGACCATTGTTTGCCACAATCCGGGCAATGTGAATGCACGGACGAGTTTATAAATGGCGGATACGAGACAGTGTGCTATCTCGAAAACGGTTTTGGAAGATGCGAAGGGAGAACGAAATGCACAGAAAATGGTTTTGCGCCATGCTCTGCTAAAACCCCTGCGCCAGAAGAATGCAACGGTGTGGATGACGACTGTGATGGACAGACAGATGAAGAAGGTGCTATTGGGTGCGAGGTGTATTACCAGGATACGGATGCAGATGGCTTTGGCGTTGACACTGATAAGAAGTGCCTTTGCGTTCCAATGCCACCATACAATGCGCTTGTGGGCGGGGATTGTAACGATAGCGATAGGAATGTATATCCAGGCGCAACAGAAAGTTGCAACCAGAACGACGACGATTGCGATGGTAGCGTGGACGAAGAAAATGCAGTAGGATGCCTTGTTTATTACTTCGATGGGGACTCGGATGGCTATGGCGTGACATCAAACTCGAGGTGTCTTTGCGTCCAAGAAGGGAAATACACGACCCTTTTGCCTGGCGATTGCGATGATTCTAACCCCGCCATATCGCCTGGCGCAGTTGAGCAATGTGCCAACCTCATTGACGACAACTGCAATGGTCAGGTTGACGAGCTGGGCTGTCAAGGGTGCATAACCTACTACAAGGACGAGGATCAGGATGGCTATGGTGTCACAGGCGATACAGAGTGCCTCTCAGAGCCTCTGGCACCTTACACAGCGACAAACGGGGGGGATTGCGACGACAGCGATGGAAATATAAACCCGGGTTCTTGGGAGAGATGCGACCAAAAGGACAATGACTGTGATGGTCAAACTGATGAAGAGAATGCAGTTGGTTGCCTTGTTTATTATCGCGACTTCGATGGAGATAACTATGGCACAGCCTACCACAGGTGCCTTTGTGCCCCAGACCCTGAGACAGGGTTCACCGCCACACAATCTGGCGATTGTAACGATAATGATGCAAGCATAAATCCTTCAGCCATCGAAAAATGCAACAACACGGATGACAACTGCGACGGGCACATCGATGATGAGGGGGCTCAAGGCTGCACCATCTATTACTACGACGGTGATCACGATACATTCGGGGTCACAGGAGACACAAGGTGTCTTTGCTCACCTTCGGGAAAATACACTGCGACGAGTGGGGGGGACTGCAACGACACCGACCCGAGCGTAAATCCAGGTGCGATTGAAAAGTGCAATGGGAAAGATGACGACTGCGACCATCTGACAGACGAGGAAAGGACAAGTGGGCAGTGTGAAATAGATGGCTATACTCTGTATTACTACGATGGCGATGGTGATGCATACGGGGTCACAGGAAACACGAAGTGTCTTTGCTCACCTTCGGGAAAATACACTGCGACGAGTGGGGGGGACTGCAACGACACCGACCCGAGCGTAAATCCAGGTGCGATTGAAAAGTGCAATGGGAAAGATGACGACTGTGACCAGCAGACAGACGAGGAAAGGACAAGTGGGCCGTGTTGGGGTGATGGCTATACTCTGTATCACTACGATGGCGATGGAGATGCATGGGGCACAGGCGACACGAAGTGTCTATGCTCACCGTCGGGGGAATACACTGCGCCCATGGGGGGGGATTGCGATGACAGTGATCCAAGAGTGCATCATGGGGGTTCTGTTTGTGGGATAGATGCAGACTGCGATGGCTCGCTCTTGGACCCAGGCGAGGAGTGCGACGACGGGAACACCAATACCGCCGACGGGTGCGCGAACTGCGCATTCGTGGAGTTCCAGGTGAACACATGGACGACAAATACCCAGTGGTTTCCATCCATCGCCTCGCTTCCTAAGGATGGGTTTGTGGTGGTGTGGACAAGCGGATGCGGGCCCGACTTGGGCTTTGCCTGCTCCGCTAGCCCCGAGGATGGGTCGGAGCTTGGTGTCTATGGTCAGAGGTTTGATTCTAATGGAAACAAGATTGGCTCTGAGTTCCAGGTGAACACATGGACGACAAACTCGCAGCATGTTCCATCCATCACCTCGCTTTCTAATGGTGGGTTTGTGGTGGTGTGGCAAAGCAATTGGCAGGACGGCTCAGGTTGGGGTGTCTATGGTCAGATGTTTGATTCTAATGGGAACAAGGTTGGCTCTGAGTTTCAGGTGAACACATGGACGACAGATGACCAGTCGAATCCATCCATCACCTCGCTTCCTAATGGTGGGGTTGTGGTGGTCTGGAATAGCTGGGGGCAGGACGGCTCGGAGGACGGTGTCTATGGTCAGAGGTTTGATTCTAATGGGAACAAGGTTGGCTCTGAGTTCCAGGTGAACACATGGACGACATATGACCAGTGGGTTCCATCCATCACCTCGCTTCCTAATGGTGGTTTTGTGGTGGTGTGGGAAAGCGGTTGCTGGTGGGAGGGATGCAATCCGCAGGACGGCTCAGGTTATGGTGTCTATGGTCAGATGTTTGATTCTAATGGAAACAAGATTGGCTCTGAGTTCCAGGTGAACACATGGAC
>Ga0272449_1000386_pt1 | contig 53480 bp, 58 predicted proteins | sample YNPCB0241_FD_198679 | JGI IMG/M metagenome (GOLD analysis project Ga0272449, IMG submission 198679) | Hot spring sediment microbial communities from Yellowstone National Park, WY, United States - YNP-CB-024-1 | ecosystem: Environmental > Aquatic > Thermal springs > Hot (42-90C) > Sediment...
CTCTATTTTCCTATTTTCAAGATATTTATAAAGTAAATTTAAATTTTTTGTTTTTAATGTCTCAAGTAATAATAAATCTTTTTGTTTTGCAATATCGTAAGGATAATAATGGGATAAATCTGTGCTTACAACAATAATCCAGTTTTTATCACCTTTTAATACCTCATATATATCATCTGCAATTTTTTCAATATTTTCTTTTGATGAGTCGCCAACTAAAATAGGAAAAATTTCAAAATTTTTTAAAACACATTGTAAAAACGGAATTTCAACTTCAATACAGTGTTCACAATCAATTAAATTCCTATCTACAAAAAAATTCTTTTTCTTATATAGTTTTGTAAATATATTTTTTTCAATTTTTACCATTCCTAAGGGTGTTTCCCATCCTTCCCTATTATCTATAATCCCACCTTTAAAATATCCATGATGGCTTCTCCCAATTAAAATAACTGTTTTTATATCAAGTCCTTCAAGTAACTTAAATGAATAAGCAGCAATAGGCCCTGAGTAAATATATCCTGCATGAGGAGAAATTAAACCTATAATCTTTTCTTTCTCTATTGTTTCTTTATAACTTACACTTTTCAAAAATTTATCTATCATTGATTTCAATTCTTTTCTTCCAGATGGATAAAAAGAACCAGAGAAAGAGGGCTTTCTGTAATCAGAAAAGCAAAAAGTATAAGAAAGTAAAAATAAAATTAAAAATATCTTCATTTCCAAACTCCTTCTATCTTTTCTCCACAGAATTTACATTTCCCATTTACAATATTATTTTCAAGAACAGAAAACCCAACTCTTCTTATTAATAATTTGCCACACTTAGGACAATAGGTATTTTCATATTCATTCCCAGGAACATTTCCAATATAAACATATTTAAGACCTACTTCTTTTGCAATCTTTATTGCTCTTTTTAGTGTTTCTACAGGAGTTGATGGTAAATGTTTCATTAAATATCTTGGAGAAAATCTTGAAAAATGGACTGGGACATAATCTCCAAGGTTCTCTTTTATCCATAAACACATATTCCTTATCTCTTCAGGTTTATCATTATATTCTGGAACGATTAAATTAGTTATTTCAATCCAGACATTATTTTTTTTCATTATTTTTAGAGAGTTCAATACTACATCAAGTTCCCCTTCACAAACATTCCTATAATACTCCTTATTAAAACCTTTAAGATCCACATTAAAAGCATCAATATATTTACATAATTTTTCAAGTGGTTCAGGATTTATATAACCAGCCGTATGAACAATATTTTTCAGCCCTTTATGTTTTGCTATTTTTGCTGTATCAATCATATATTCATAAAAATTTACTGGTTCTGAATAAGTATAAGCAATTGAAGGACATTTATATTTTTGTGCATATTCAACAACTTTTTCAGGAGGGAGATATACATTTATTGTTTCCTCAGGAGAGTACTGTGATATTTCCCAGTTTTGACAGAATTTACATCTTAATGAGCAACCTGCTGATGCAATTGAAAATGTATCTGTTTTTGGTAAAAAATGGAAAAATGGTTTTTTCTCAATTGGGTCAATCGCAACTGAACAAGGATTTGAATAACCCATTGCATAAAGTTTCCCATCAATATTTTTTCTTGCTCTACAAAACCCATATTTCCCTGATAGAATTACACAACTTCTTGGACATAGAAAACACTGGACTAATTTATTATTCAATTTTTTGTAATAAGATGCTTCTTTTAAATTTTGGCAGAATAAATTCTGTGATAAGGTTAATATAGTTAGTAAAACAAATTTTTTAATCTTTCTCTTATATATTTGCAATGGTCCCCCTCCCAATAAATTTTATTACATTTATTACACATCGCAAACTCTTCTTTTGTATTATAAACATATTCTGGAACAATATTTTTAACTTTCTCCTTCTCTATATTTTCAAGTTTGCTATTACAGATGGAACAGATTTTAAATAGATTCTCTTCCTTTACTTCTAATTTGAATTTCTTTACTACATCTTTAAACTGCTCAAATGTATTCTCACCTTCAATGTAAAAAACCAACTCCGGATATTTCAAAGTAAGTTTTTTATCTTTTGTAATAACAAATCTCTCTTCTTTCTCTGCAATTCTTATAATTTCTATTTTTTTACCGGTATTAAAATATAAAGTATCATATCCGATTAACCTTAACCATCTCGCAACTCCACCACACATTCCATCTGCTATAAATTTCATATTAATTATGTGGCGGGATGGGGATTTGAACCCCAGACACGCCGGGTATGAGCCGACTGCTCTGCCCCTGAGCTATCCCGCCCCATTATTTATTTTACCTCTATTTTACTTCCCTTTCCAGATATTCTTTAAGTTTTAAAAATGCTTTTGTTCTATGACTTATCTTATTTTTTTCCTTCAGACTCAACTGGCCAAATGTTTTACCAATATCAGGAATTTCAAAAATAGGGTCATATCCAAATCCATTATTCCCAATTGGCTCAAATGTAATATACCCATCAATTTCTCCTTCAAAAAACTCCTTTTTCCTTTTCCCAATTAAACATACGACTGTTATAAATTTTGCTTTCCTATCCTCTTTTCTCTTATATTCTTTCATCATCTCAAGTAATTTTTTAATATTTTTTTCATCATCCCTTTGGCCTGAAAATATTGCTGAATTTACTCCTGGGAGTCCATTTAATTTTTCAACAAAAAGTCCTGAATCTTCTCCAACAATATAAAAATCTTTAAAAAATCTACTTAAATATTCTGCCTTAAAATATGCATTTTCATATAAAGTTCGGCCTTTTTCTTCTGGAAATTCAATACAATCAGGTGGGAGTAAAATTTCAAAATTATCTCCAATTATATCTCTTATCTCTTTTACCTTATTTTTATTTTTAGTTGCTAAGTAAAAACATAATTTCATCTTTTAAAATTTCCTTTTCAATTTCTATTACTTTTTTTATTCCTTTTTCTGCAAGATTTAAAAGTTGCTCAAGTTGTTTTTTGGTAAATGGATAACCTTCAGCATTTCCTTGAATTTCAATAAATTCACCTTTGCCTGTCATCACAACATTTAAATCCACAGATGCAATAGAATCCTCTGAATAATCAAGGTCAAGAAGTAAATTCCCATGAACAATACCTACACTTATTGCACCTATATAATCTTTTAAAACTGGGACCTTTATTAAACTAGAATTTTTCATTTTATTAAGGCACTCAATAAGAGCAACAAATCCACCAATAATTCCTGCAATTCTTGTTCCACCATCTGCTTGTATTACATCACAATCAATCCAAAAAGTTCTTTCTCCAATTCTTTTTAAATCCACAACCCCTCTTAAACACCTACCTATCATTCTCTGTATTTCCTGAGTTCTTCCGGATAATATTGAACTTCTTGGTACTCTTTCAGTTGTTGCAGATGGTAAAAGAGAATATTCAGCAGTAATCCATCCATTCCCTGTATCCTTCAACCAGGTAGGAACTTTATCCTCATAGTTGACAGCACATATAACCTTTGTATCTCCAAGTTCAATAAGACATGACCCACTTGCATATTTTAAAAAATTCTTTTTTATTTTAATCTCTCTTATTTCATCAAATGCTCTATTCCCTTTTCTTTTTATTTCCATTTTATTCCCCTTCTTTCCCATTTATTTTCAAAAAATATTGATGGAACAACAAAAATATAAAAAGAAAAGTTTTCTTCATCTTTTGCTATTCTTAAATCAATTGTTAAACAATGTATATTTTTCCATATTTCATATGTTTGGCTTGTTAACTTATTTGAATTAAAATCATAAAGAAGACCTATCCTATACTTCCAATCTTTTTTCAATCTCTGTTCAAACCATGTTTCAATTCCAAAAATATTACTTTCATTTTCAACTCTTGTGCCTATTGAAAATTTATATTTTTCTTTCTCATAGGAAATTGAATTTACTCCAAATTTGTATAATTTATTTTCAATATCATATTCATTATCCCCTTCTATCTTAAAGTATTTATTCTGAAGTTCATATTTCAAAAAAAGATTACCAAAGGAATTTCTGCCAATATCATATTCATTTTCAACCTCAACATTACCAGCCAAATCTGTTTCTGAATTTAAATCCCATCTTAAATTTATTGCTAAGAAATTACCATTATTTTTTTCTTCAAATTCATCAAATTTAATGAGATTAGCTGGTTTTTGATTAACTGTTCTTGTATATAATGAAAAACTTGGGATAAATGAAATATCTCTATTGAAAAAAACTGAAGAAAAATTTAATCCTGCTTCAGTTATAAAATTAAATTTGTCAAAGTGAGAATTTAGATAGTTTATTGTTGATAATGAAATATACGGGTTTAAAGAAAAATAATTAAAATCCTTTTTAAATGTAAAATCAAAATCATTCATAACCCTTAAATAACAGCGCTCTCTTTCTTTGTAAAAATTTGTTAACCTAAAATCGTAAGTAAGATAAATAGGAGATATAATTGAAAAATATGGAAGAAAATACCTTATTTCAGGGAGTTTTTCAATATTTAAAATTTCTTCTCTCGCATTTTCTCTAAAAGTCAGTCCCAAAATCCCTTTTCCAATAGGTTTTGTTATAGAAAAATAATTATACATTTTTGCTTTCTTAAAAAATTCTTCTTTAAAAAAATCTAAGAAAAAATTGTTATCATACATCCATCTCCAATCAATCAAAAAATATGTATCCTCAAAATTTCTATTTATCTCAATATATCCACCAGGTTGAACTTTATCCTCTTGCCATTTTTTAAAGAAAAAAGAATTGAAATAAGTATTATTTTTCTCTGAAGAAGATCCAAGTCCAACCCCTAATCCTTTTGTTCCAAACAAAAAGTTCTCGCTCATTAAATATTCTTTCTCTTCTTTTATTTTATGGTTAAAAGTTAAAGTTATTTGGTTCCCAAATCTTGTTTTATATTGAAAAGAAGGAGTGAAAAAAGATTTTTTTGTTTTTAAATCAATTATATACCTTGGGAAATAAAAAATATTAAATTTTTCACTAAGGAGAACTTTCATATTTTTTCCACTTATATATTCCTCTTTTTTTAACTTTATTTTATCAGCACTTATTCTATAATGGGGTCTTTCTAAATCACATGTGGTTATATATCCATTTTCAATTTCCCAAAAATTTCTTTCAGTTTCAATTCTTTCTGCTTTTCCATAAAATGGTTCGCTTTTAAATTTTGCATTATAAACGATACCTTTTTCTTCATCAAAACTATATTTAAGATAATCAACCTCAATTTCACCTATATCACTTAAGATTGTTCCCCCTTTTTCTAATTCAATTTTATTCTCTTTTCTTTCATAGATCGCTTTTTCTGTTTTAATAGTGATGTTTTTATAAAAAATAACAACATTGCCTTCAAGAAGTACACTTGAAATATTACCATTTTCATCAAAATTAATTTTTAAATTATCTGCTTTATATTTAATCTCTTCACCAAAAATTGAAAAAGCGAATAAAGTAAAGATACACATATAAACTTTAAAATTCATAACCAAAATTTTTTGAAAAATTTAACAAATCTTCCCAGTTTTTAATTCCACTGGTTGCACCAATTTCTGTTGTTATCTTTGCACCCACTATGTTTGCCAAAAGGCCACATTTTTTAAAATCATAATTTAAAGTAAGACCTTTTATAAAACCACCAACATATCCATCTCCAGCACCGGTAGTGTCAATTACATTTACTTTTAGGGCAGGAAAAAAATATTCTTCATTTTTGTTCTTTATATATGAACCTTTTTCTCCCATTTTTAAACATACATTTTTAACCCCTTTTGAGAGAAAAAAATCACAGATTTTTTCTTTTTCTTTTTCTCCTGAAATCATTTTGGCTTCTTCTAAACTTGAGAAAAAATAATCAATATATAATAATGACTTTTCAATACCTTTAAACCATTTTCCAAAACCATCCCACACAGTATCAACAGATGTAATAAGTCCTTTGTTTTTTGCTTCCTTTAAAGTTTTAGAAAGGTCATCACCAATGAAATTTGGCATTAGAAAGGGACCTGCTATATGGATTATAGAAAATTCTCCAAATAAAGAAAAATCTATGTCTCTAATTGTAAAATCAGCATTTGCACCTACTGAATGTAAAAAAGATCTTTCTCCATCTGAGTGAACTAAAACACTTGTTCCTGAAGTAGTAAATTTTTCAGAGATTTTTATATATTCAGTATTTATCCCCTCTTCTTTAAGTTTATTTATAATAAATCTACCAAGATTATCATTTCCAACTTTACCAACGATTGCAACATCAACTCCAAGTCTTTTAATAACAATACCAGTATTTGCTGCGCATCCACCTATATGTAATTCAGTTTTTTCAACAAAAGTTAATTTGCCTCTCTCAGGCATCTTCTCAACAGGTTTTGTAATAAAATCCCCAACAATTATACCCACACATAAAACTTTCATCGTCCCTCCTTTTTCACTATTTAAAATTCTAAACCAAAATCCTCTCTTTTTCAATTTTTAATGAATCTTATTTGAAAAAAATAATTTTTGTTTTATAATTTATTAAATAAAAGGAGGAGCAGATGAAAGTGAAAATTGATGAAAATCTTTGTACAGGGTGCGGATTATGTGTTGACATATGTGGTGAAGTTTTTGAAATGGGGGAGACAGTTTCAAAAGTAAAAAAAGAAGTTGTTCCTTCTGAACTGGAGGAAAAGGTAAAAGAGGCGGCAGAAAGTTGTCCGGTAGAAGCAATCATAATTGAATAGAAATATGTTAAAGAGGAAATTTTTTTTATTTATTTTTCTTTTATTAGTTTTTTTGTTTTTCTTTTTTTTAAATAAAATTTTTTCTATAAAGGAGAGACCGGAAGAAAGGGCCCAAAAATATTTAAAACTATCTCTCAGTGAATACAGAAAAGCGATAAAAGAAAACCCAAATAATGAAAAAATAATAAATGAATACACAAAATTATTAGAAGCACTAATTGGAAAAACAGAATCAAAGATAGAACTTGCTTTAATTTTTAAAGAAATAGGATTAGAATTATGTGTATCTGAATTACTACTTGAAATCTCCTTAAAAGATAGAGAAAATGCCATTTCATATTTAGAAAAAAGGGTTGAAAAAAGTGAGGATATAAATGAAAAAATTAATCTATACTATCTTCTAACAGGGCTTTCTCCCCAAAATCCATTATATTGGTATAATCTTGGGAAATTATTGATTGGAATTAATAAAGAAGAGGAAGGGATTTTGGCACTTCATAAGGCATATCAAAATAACTTTAAAGATGTTTCACTTTTTTATTATCTTTCTCTATATGAATTTAATAAAGGAGACCTTAACAAAGCAAAATCATATATTTATGAAGGGCTGGAAATTGCAGAAGATGTTTCATTACACAAAATTCTTTTAAAAATTTATTTGAAGGAAGGGAATGAAGAAATGGCAAAGGTTGAAAGAGAGAAGATTAAAAATTTACTTGCTATGAAGGAAGAGAAACCAGTTGAAAAGAAAAAAGAGATAGTTAAAGAAGAAGTTGTTAAAAAAGAAAAAATAGAGGGATTGAATCCATATATTTTTATTGGTGTTTCAAAGAGAGAACAAAAATTATATATTGTATCCTTTGATGGATATGGATTTAATGTGATAAAAGAATATAAATGCACAACAGGAAAAGATTTAGAAGATAAGGAGAAAGAAGGAGATAAAAGAACACCGGAGGGAGCATATCTTTTAGTTTCAAAATTAGAAGGACCCTCTTTACCTCCCAAATATGGAATTTGTGCTTACCCTTTAAATTATCCAGATCCAATAGACAGAAGATTAAATAAAAGAGGAGACGGTATATGGCTCCATGCAACTCCAATAGAAAGACCCCCTTTTAATAGTGAAGGTTGTGTGGTAGTAAGTGATAAAGATATGGAGGAGATAACTTCATATGTAAAAGTCGGAAAAACATTTATATGTATCTCAAAAGAAAAATCATTTTTGGATTTTCCATATTTAAAGGAGATAAAGAATACAATTTTAGATTGGAAAAAGGGATGGGAAAGTAAGAATATAAATAAGTATATAGAATTTTATGATGAGGAATTTCTTTCGGAAGGTAAAAATAAAGCAAACTGGAGAATACATAAGGAGAAAATAAATAAAAAGAAAAAATATATAAAAGTTGAAATCTCGGATTTGCAAATTTTACCATATAAAGAAACAAAATTTGGATATGTGGCAGTTGCTTTCTTTAAACAAAAATATAGTTCTGATAATTTTTTTTCAACAAGAAACAAAATTTTATATCTTGTAAGAAGAAATGGAAATTGGAGAATAATTTGTGAAGAGACATTATGAAAAAAAAAGAGATATATCCCAAATTCAAAGAATTTGAAAAATTATGTAATAGATTTAATGTTATTCCAATATTTACATCTTTTCTCTCTGATTTTGATACCCCTGTTTCATCCTTTTTGAAAATTGCAAAAGGGAGTTATAATTTCCTTTTTGAAAGTGCTGAACAGGAAGAGAAAGTTGGCAGATATTCATTTATTGGTTCATATCCTGAAATAATAATAAAGGGGAAGATGGGAGAAGTTGAAATTATAAATTATAATAAAGGAGAGAAAAAGAAAATAAAAAAAGTCCCATCCTTGAAAGCAATAGAAGAAGTTATAGAAAATTATAATGCTTTAGAAATAAAAAATTTGCCATCATTTACAAGTGGATTTGTTGGTTTTATCTCATATGATTATATAAGACAGATTGAAAAAATTCCAGAACTTACAGAAGATAAACTCTCATTCCCTGATTTCATATTTTTTTTCCCTAAAAAATTTATAATTTTTGACCATTTCAGGAGAAAAGTTTTCTTAATTATAAATGTTCTTATTAATAGAGAAAAATCAATTAAAAAAAATTATGAAGAAGGGATAGAAACACTTTTAAATTTTATAGATGAATTTCATAGACCTTTAAAATTGAGCAAAGAGAAAAATCAGAATAGAGGAAATGGATTTAGAAGTAATTTTAAAAAAGAAGAATTTATTGAAAGTGTAAAGAGAGTTAAAAAATATATTGTTGAAGGGGATATAATACAAGCAGTTATTTCTCAAAGATGGGAAAAAGAAATTGATGTTGAGCCATTTAAAATTTATAGAGCGTTAAGAAGTTTAAATCCATCTCCTTATATGTTTTTTCTTCACCTCGAAGATTTAAAACTGATTGGGTCCTCTCCTGAAATACTTGTCAAACTTGAAAATGGTATTGCTTGTGTAAGACCAATAGCAGGAACAAGACCAAGAGGGGAAAACGAAATTGAAGAAAAAAAACTTGAAAGCGAGTTATTGAATGATGAAAAAGAAAAAGCAGAACATATTATGCTTGTTGACCTTGGGAGGAATGACCTTGGGAGGGTATGTTATCCGGGAAGTGTTAAAGTTACTGAACTAATAAAGATAGAAAAATATTCTCATGTAATGCATATCGTTTCAAATGTTGAAGGAAAATTGAAAAATGGGAAAAGTCCAATTGATTTATTCCACTCAACTTTTCCTGCTGGTACTGTAACAGGAGCACCTAAAATAAGAGCAATGGAAATAATAGAAGAGATAGAAAGAGAAAGAAGGGGCCCTTATGCAGGAGCAGTTGGATATTTTAGTTTGCAGAAGAGTATGGATTTCTGTATAACTATAAGAACATTTATTGTAAAAAATAAAAAGTTATATGTTCAGGCAGGAGCAGGGATTGTTGCTGATTCTATACCTGAAAATGAATACCAGGAAACAAAGAATAAAGCAAAAGGATTGATTGAAGCATATAAATTTTCAAAAAGGATTTAAAATGATATTAATGATAGATAATTATGATTCTTTTGTATATAATCTAGTTCAATATTTTGGAGAACTCGGAGAAAAAATTGTTGTTTTTAGAAATGATAAAATTACAATAAAGAAAATTGAAAAAATGAGATTTGATAGAATTGTGATTTCTCCTGGACCTAAAAGACCTGAAAATGCTGGAATTTCATGTGAGATAATTGAAAAATTTAAAGATAAATTTCCAATACTTGGTGTTTGTCTTGGACATCAGTGTATTGGTTATGTATTTGGAGGGAAGATCACATATGCTAAAAAACTTATGCATGGAAAGACATCTTTAATTTATCATAATGGAAAAGAAATATTTGAAAATATTGAAAATCCTTTTATTGCTACAAGATACCATTCTCTTGTTGTTGAAAAAGAAACATTACCTGAGTGTCTTGAAATTACAGCATGGACTGACGATGGCGAAATAATGGGAATAAGGCACAGGATATATAAAATTTTTGGAGTCCAATTTCATCCGGAGTCAATATTGACAAAAGAAGGGAAAAAAATATTGAAAAACTTTTTAAAAATAAAATAGATGTGATTATTTATAAAGAGGCCAATTTTACATATGAATCAAAAAGTGCTTTATAATATCTTAAAAGCCTCTCTGGCTCTGGATTTGATGGTATTTCAGCAAGACAAAAACTTTTAAAATTTATATTTTTTAACAATCTAAATAATGTAATCCACGGGTAATCGCTCCATAATTCGTTTATATGGAGAATATCTATTTTATCTTTGAGGAGATTAAAATTATTTTCAATTGTACCTGTCTCATCAATATCTGTCCTATTTGAGTTCCAGCAAACATATAAATTTGGATGGTCTGCAATATCTATTATCTCCTTTATATAAACTGGTTTTGATATTTCTCTTCCATGGACTTCAAGTCTTATTTTTATTCCATAATCAAAAGCAAAACTACTTACTTCTCTTAAAGAATTTCCAATCTGCTCTATTGTTTTTTCTTTTGGGATACCTTCAGGAAAAGCATTCGGTCTTACTTTAATCCCTTCTGCTCCAACATCTTTTGCAAGTATAACATATTCTTTAGTTCCTTCTATATTTTTCTTCAATTCCTCTTTGTCGGGACTATGAAATTCAAAACATGTTCCAAGGCCAACAAGTTTAACATTTGTATTTTCAAACTTTTTCCTTACTTCCTCTCTTTCCCTTTTTGTTAAATTTGTTTCTACATTGTGCTTATGAGATGTTCTTAATTCAACACCTTCATATCCAAGTTCTTCACATTTTTTTATTATTGTGTCAACATCCCATTCAGCAGCAATCATATAAGTCACAAATCCAAGTTTCATAACTCCTCCTTTTTATCTATATTGATAAACCGGTACTATTATTCTTCTTAAAAAGTCTTCTTCTTTTCCATAAAATTTAGAAATTGTAAGTCGCTGTAAACTCTCAATTTCAATTTCTCTTGCTAAATAAAATGAAACAATTTTATCAATTCCATCCGGTTTAATTCTGCCTTCTTTTAAATAATAACTTATCACTTTATATCTTTCAATTTCAAGTTCTTCTTCAGACAAAACTAATTCTTTTCCATATTCAGAAAAAAATGATTTTTTTAATTTTTTTTCATCTAAAAAATTCTCTATTTTAATTTTACCATTTCTTATAAATTTTGCCATTTCAACTTTTCCTTCAAACAACTTGAAATTTAAATATGTATTTAAATTAGCAAAGTCAATTTCAATTTTAACATAACCGTTTATAAAATTTGAAATTTTTTTGGAAATTTCATACATTTTTTCATAATAATCATTTTTTAAAATTAGCAATTTCTCCTTATCTTCTCCTTTTCTTTTTATTTTTACAATAGTATCTTTAAGGATTTCTGGAATTTTTGAAAAATTGTTATTTTCAAATGCTTCTTTTAAAATATAGAAATTTACACTTCCATAAAAAGAATAATTTTTTTTGTTTTCAAGCAAAATCCCTAAATTGTAATAATCATATTTTAAAATGAAAAAAGATTGAATTTCTCCTTCAAAAGTTTTTATAATTTCTTCTATTAATTTAACCCTTTCATTCTCAAAAAATTTAAATATCTCTTCAATTTTTGGTGAAGAGGTGGGAAATTTGAAGAAAGTCCCTTCAAGTAAATTTATAAATTCTTCAATTGTTTTACTTTCAATTAATTTATTACATTTTTCATAATCAATAAATTTTTTTTCAAGAGAATTTATCTTTCCACTTAAAAAATAAATGTCTAACATATCAACTCCTTCAACTTTTTAAAATCTCTTTCCATTATTTTTATTGCTTTTGGATTATAAATTGCATAAGCAGGATGAAAAAATGGTAGAATTTTTACATTATTCTTCTCTATAACCTCTCCATGCACCTTGCTTATTTGTTTTTTTTCTTTAATTGAGAAATTTTTTAAAATGAAATTTAATGAAATATTGCCAAGACAACAAATTATTTTGGGATTTATTATCTGAATCTGTTTTTTTAGATAAACTCCACAATTTTCTATTTCTATTTTTGTTGGTTTTCTATTTTTAGGGGGCCTACATTTTAAAACACTTGTGATATAAATATTTTCTCTTTTAATTGAGATTGATTTTAATAAATTATCTAAAATTTTTCCTGCTTTTCCACAAAAAGGAATTCCGACTTCATCTTCATTTTTCCCAGGTGCTTCCCCTATAAAAATAACTTCTGTATTTAAATTCCCACATCCAAATACTACATATTTTCTCTCTTTATACAACTCACATCTCTTACACATTTTTGCTTCTCTCTCTATTTTTCTCATTAAATTTAATCTTCCCATTTTTCATAACATATAATTTCTTCCAATCTTTTTCTATTTTTTGTTTCTTTAAAAACTGATGGGTCTTTTGGATAACCAATAGGTGTAAGTGCAACAACATTTACATCGTCTGGAATCTCAAGAAATTTCTTTATCCCTTCATTATCAAATGAACCAATCCAGCAAGTTCCAAGTCCTTCTGCTCTTGCAGCAAGTGTTAAATGATCTACTGCAATTGCAACATCAACTATCATACTATAATCACCCATCCATCCACCTCTATTGTAATGAATATTTCGTCCACAAGCAACAATTAAAATAGGAGCTTCAGCAATAAACCTCTGTCCTTCACATAATTCCACCATCTTCTTTTTTCTTTCTTCATCTTTAATTATTATAAATTTCCATGGCTGTCTATTACTTCCACTTGGAGCAATCCTTGCTGAATTTAAAACTCTTTTTATTACATCATCAGGGATTGGGTCTTTTTTATAACTTCTTACACTTCTTCTTGTATTTATTACTTCATAGAACTCCATATCTTGCCTCCTTCTTTATTTCTCCCTTACCCATATTTTTCCTTTCCTCATAATGAGATGAGATTAAATTAAAGGAAATTTATCTTACATCAATATTCCCTGTTTTTGGGTCATAAACAAATTTCATCCCTTCGGGTGGCTCAGGCAATTTATCTATATATCCTTTTTCAACAAGTTCATTAAGGGAATTAGGATATCTTCCTTCTTGTACTTGAAACATATTTATTTTGTCTTTCAAATATAAAACCTCATTCATCCCTTTTGCTTTTTTCATTGCCCTCCCCATTGTTTCTCCATATTTTGCTGGTGCATTTAATGGTGTCAATTCTTCATTTTTCTTTTTACTACAGGAAAAATTAAAAATAAGAATTAAAATTAAAAATATCATTCTCTTCATAGTCCCCCCTTTATAAAATTGGTAAATATGTTTTTATTTCATATTCATGGACTCTTTTCCTGTATTCATCCCATTCAATCTTTTTTGCAGTTATTAAATTTGTAAATATATGTTCTCCAAGTGTTTCTTTTAATAATTCACTTTTTTCTGCTATTTCAATTGCCTCAATTAAACTACCAGGCAACATATCAAGATTTAATCTCTTTCTGTCCTCTTCTGTTAAATGATAAACATCAATTTCAAGTGGCTCAGGAAGAGGATAATTTTTTTCAATTCCTTCCATTCCTGCCCTTACCATACATGCAAAAGCAAGATAGGGATTACATGCAGGGTCTGGTGAACGAAATTCTATCCTTGTTGATTTTTCTTTTCCAGGTCTATACATTGGAACCCTTATTAATGTGCTTCTATTCCTTCTTGCCCAGCATATATAAACAGGTGCCTCATATCCAGGAACAAGTCGCTTATATGAATTTACCCATTGATTGCATACAAGTGTTATTTCCTTTGAATGATGTAGTAGCCCTGCTATATATTTTTTTGCAATATCACTTAAATAAAATTCATCATTCTGGTCAAAAAATGCATTTTTATCTCCTTTAAATAATGATTGATGTGTATGCATTCCACTTCCATTTACTCCATATATTGGTTTTGGCATAAATGTTAAATATAGCCCATGCTTTGAAGCAATTTCCTTTGCAACCATTCTATAAAACATAACTATATCTGCCATTGTTAATGCATCTGTATATCTTAAATCAATTTCATGCTGACTTGGTGCAACCTCATGATGAGAATATTCAACTTTAATTCCCATTTCTTCAAGTGTTAAAATTATCTCCCTTCTTACCTCATTTCCAGAATCAAGTGTTGTTACATCAAAATATCCACCTTCATCAAGTATTTCTGTACTCTGGTCATTTTTAAATATAAAGAATTCAAGTTCAGGTCCAACATAAAATGTAAATCCTTTTTTCTTAACATATTCAAGATTCTTTTTCAGTATATATCTTGAATCTCCTTCATAGGAAGTCCTATCAGGATTTAAAATGTCACATATCATTGCACCCTCTTTCTTATCTTTAATATAAGGAAGAATCAAAAAAGTCTTTGGGTCTGGAAGAGCAACCATATCTGATTCATCTATTCTTGCAAATCCCTTTATTGATGAGCCATCAAATCCCATACCTTCTTCAAGTGCTTTTTCAAGTTCTTCAATCGTAATTGAGAAACCTTTCATAATCCCTGTGATATCTGCAAAAAATAATCTTATAAATTTTACATCTTTTTCTTTACAAATTTTGATTACATCTTCTTTCGTGAAATTTCTATCCATTTTGTCTCCTTTTTATAAATTTTACCATTTTTAAAAAATTTTGCCATCTATCTTGATTTATATTATTATTTTTAAATAAAAGAGGGAAAAAATGAGTTTATGGTCTTTTGTAATTAAGGGTGGATATATAATGATACCTATCTGTATTTGTGGAGTGCTGACCCTTGGGATAATAATAGAAAGATTTCTCTTCCTTAAAAATTCTCAAATTGATAGTGAAAAATTTATTAAAAGTATAGAAGATTTTTTAAGAAGAAGAAAAATAAAAGAAGCAATAGAAATTTGCGAAAAAAATCCAAAACCTGTTCCCAATATTATTAAAGCGGCCCTTTTGAAAATTGATAGAACAAGAGAAGAGATAAGACAAACTATAGAAGATTCTGCCAATCATCAAATCCCTGAACTTGAAAAATATCTTGGAATTCTTGCCACAATTGCTACAATTGCACCTTTACTTGGACTTCTTGGTACAGTTACAGGAATGATAAAAGCATTTATGGTAATAGAAATGAGAGAAGGCCTTGTTCATCCTGGAGATCTGGCAAGAGGAATATGGGAAGCACTTATAACTACTGTTGGAGGTTTAGTTGTAGCAATACCTGCATATCTCTCTTATAATTACTTTGTTTCACGAATAAACAATTTTATAATTGAAATGGAGAAAAGTGCAACAAAACTAATTGATATTATTTTTTTATTTAAAAGTGAAGAAGATTAATTATATCAAACATTTTGGACATTTAAAGTTGGAAAGTTGTTGATAATTATGAATTGTTCACTTGACAAATCTCAAAATATATTATAAATTCAATAAAAAAAGAAAGGAGGTGAGAAAGGATGAATAAAGCAGATTTGATTGAAGCAGTAGCAAAAGTGGTTTCTACAAAGAAAGAAGCAGCTGCAGCAGTTGACGCTGTATTAGATGCAATTAAAGGTGCTCTCAAAAAGGGAGAGGTGGTCACACTTGTTGGATTTGGAACATTTAAAGTTGCAGAAAGGAAAGCAAGAACCGGAAGAAATCCCAGAACAGGAGAAGTAATTAAGATTCCAAAGAAGAAAGTTCCAGTATTTAGACCGGGAAGTGAATTGAAGAAAGCAGTCAAATGATTTGGATTTTTTTAAAGGCGGGCCTTAGTTTGTGGGTCCGCCTTTTTATTTTTTAAAAAATTTTAAATTTTTTAAAAGGATAATATCTGCAAATAACCTTTCCAATTATCTTTTCCCTACCAACAGGTCCCCATATACTACTATCTTCACTCAAATTTCTATTATCTCCAAGTATAAAATATTTTCCTGTAGGAATTTTTATTTCTTCTATTTCATAATTTGGCTTTTCTTTTATATATGGTTCTTCAATTTTTCTCCCATTTATATACACATATCCATTTTCAATTTTTAACCTCTCTTCAGGTAATCCAATTATCCTTTTGGTTAAAATCTCCTTTTTACCTTCTGGTGGATAAAAGGTCACTATGTCTTGCCTTTTAAAATTTTCAACTCTCACTGAAATTATTCTATCTCCTATACTTAATGTTGGTTCCATTGAAGAAGAAATTATTTCTAAAAACTTTATTTGTTTGACACCAAAAAGATAACCGACTAAAAAAACTATTCCAATTCCTATCAAATTTTTAATTATCTTAAACATATTAAAATTATATATCTTGACACTTTACCTATCAAATGGGTATAACTAATTAAAATTTTAATTTTCAGGAGGAGTTTTATAGAATGGAAGAAGATTCTTTGAATATTGGACAATTCCTTGAGAGAGTAGATATAGTTGAGGTTGTTTCAGATTATGTAAAATTAAAAAAATCAGGGAAAAATTTTAAGGCATTATGTCCTTTTCATCCAGAGAAGACCCCCTCTTTTTTTGTAAATCCTGAAAAGCAGATATTTCATTGTTTTGGTTGTGGAATAGGAGGGAATGCAATTAAATTTTTAATGAATATAGAAAAGATTTCTTTCTACGAGGCTGTAAATATAATTGCGAAAAAAATGGGTATTGAGATTTTGAAAAGAACAGATATAAAGGAAAATTTAGAGAGAAAGAAACTTTTGAAAATAAATGAATATACAGCAAATTTTTATAATAGACTTCTCTTCTCTCAATATGGAAAAATTGCTTTAGAGTATTTATATAAAAGGAATTTAAATGATGAATATATTAATAAATTTATGCTCGGTTTTGCACCAAAAGGCAATTTTCTATTAAATAAAATAGAGGAAGAGAAATTAAATAAAGATGATTTTATCCTTGCTGGATTGATTGATGAGGATGGAGAAGACGTTTTTAAAAATAGAATTATATTACCTATTTATAATATAAAAAATGAAATAATTGGTTTTGGGGCAAGAGCAATTGAGGAACAGATACTACCAAAATATTTAAATATAAAGGAAAACATTTTGTTTAATAAAAGTGCTTCTCTTTATGGAATAAACTGGGCAAAAGAATTTATAAAATCAAGTGGTTTTGCTATATTTGTGGAGGGATATTTTGATGTTTTAAAAATGCATATAAATGGTATTTGTAATTCTATTGCTCCAATGGGAACAGCCATAACTGAAATGCACCTGAATATATTGAAAAAACTTACAGATAAGATACTATTACTTTTTGATGGTGACGATCCTGGGATAAGAGCAGGGATGAGAAATCTTGAAAATATATTGAGGAAGGGCTTTGAAATAAAAATATGTATGCTACCAGCTGGTTTTGACCCTGACAAATTTATTGATGAATATGGAGTTAAATCTCTTCATAATTTTATTGAACATTCTTACGATTTTGTTGATTTTGCTATTTCTGTTAATTCACAAATTTATGATATTAAAAATCCAAAAGAAAAATCAATAGTTGTAAAGGAAATAGTTAAAATTATCTCAAATATTCCGGATGAAATAGAAAGATATGAGTTTTTGAAAAAGTTATCTGAAAAGATGGAAGTAAAGTTGGAAATTCTTGAAGATTATCTTGAGAAAAAAATAAATGAGGGATATAAAAGTAATCTCAATAAAATTGAACCAAAAAATCAAATATTTTCTGCTGAAGGATTGTTAATTGAACTTTTACTTAATGACAAAAAATATTTAGAAAAAATTTTTGAGTATAGAGGCCAACTTACTGATAGAATAGAGAAAATAATTTTAATATGTGAAAATTTGTTGAAAAGAGGTTTAGAAATAAATCCTAATTTTTTAATTACGGAACTGGATGATGAAGAACTTATAAATTTTATTTCCTCTGTTGGAATGAAGGACAATAATACATTTTCAGAAAATAAAAAGGAGAGGATTTTTAATGATTGCATAAAAAAATTGAGAGAAAAGAAATTACTTGTTGAAATAGATAATTTAAAGAAGAGAATGAATGAAAAAATGGTAAAAGGTCAAAATTATAATGATGAATTAAAAGAAATACAGAGATTACATACTCAACTGAACCAATTAAAAAGGAGAGAAAATGGGAAGGAAGAAAAAAAATTTTAAAGAAGAACGAAATCCCAAAATTGAAGAGAAAATAAATGAAATTATTGAACTTGGGAAAAAGAAAAAATATCTTTCTTGGGATGACATAAATGAAATTTTGCCAATGGATATGACAGATGAGGAAGATATTAATGAACTTTTTGATGAACTTGAATATTATCACATTGATATTATGGATGAGGAAGAAGAATTTTTCCCTTATGAGAAAGAAAAAAAGATTGATATAGAAGAGGCAAGAAATCCATTAAAAGCATATTTAAAAGGAGCTGGAACTTATAATCTTTTGACTCATGAAGAAGAAGTTGAAATAGCAAAAGGGATAGAGATAATAAAAAGGAAATTATCTAAGTTGACGAAAAGGACAAATCCACCAAAAAAACAGATAGAAAAATATGAAAATGAATTGAATAAATTAAGAGAAAAATTGATAAATTCAAATTTAAGACTTGTTATAAATATTGCAAAAAGATATAGTAATCCGAAACTTTCAATTCTTGATCTAATACAGGAAGGAAATATTGGGTTAATGAAGGCAGTTGAAAAATTTAAATATAAGACAGGTTTTAAATTCAGCACATATGCAACATGGTGGATAAGACAAGCAATAACAAGGGCAATAGCAGACCACTCTTCTACAATAAGAATACCAGTTCACATGATTGAAAAGATAAACAAAGTTAAAAAGATTGAAGCAAAATATTCTCAACTTGGTGTGGAAAATGAACTTTCAGAAGAAGAAATTGCTAAAGAAATGAACTTACCAATAGAAAAAGTTAAAAATATAAAGAAATCAATGAGGTCTGAACCTCTTTCAATTGATATGTCTATTGGAGATGAAGAAAGGACAACAATAGGGGATTTTATAGAAGACAAATTTAATCCTAATCCTTTAAAACACACTAAACATTCACTTTTAAGAGAAGAAATTGAAAAAGCGCTCTCTATTCTTGATGAAAGAGAAGAAATGATAATAAGATTGAGATTTGGTCTTGATAAAGAAGGATATCCAAGAACACTTGAAGAAGTTGGACAGGTTTTTAATTTAACAAGAGAAAGGATAAGACAAATTGAGGCAAAAGCAATACAAAAATTGAGAAATTCATATAAAGGTAAAAAATTAAAAATATTTACTGACGGAATATTTGAATTAAAACCAACTAAATTTTAATATATGACCCATAGAGAAAGATTGAAAAGAGTTTTTAAATATAAAGAAGTTGATAGGATGCCAATAAGAATATGGGGAGTAAGTCCAGTTTTTCCTGAAGTAAGATATAAAGAACTCATCTCACTTGTTGAAGAATATGATCTTGAAACAATTGAAATCTGGAATCCAAAACCAGAAGAATGTCCTCCCTTGCCATATAAAGTAAAAAATGAAGAAAAAATATATGAAAATCAAAAAATTAGGGAAATTATTACAACTATTGAGACACCAAAAGGAAATTTATTACAGATTTTTAGACAGAAACTTGATGGTTCACCAGGTAGAGTTATAAAACATTTCATTGAAGATAAAAAAGATGCAGAAAAATTCCTATCTTTACCGAATGTAAATCAACTTCCAAAAATAGATTCTTATTTTGAATTTGAAAAAAAGATTGGAGATAGAGGTTTAATATTAATTGAAATTGACGAGGCAATGTATGGAATCCATAGATTGATGGGCTCTGAAACATTTGGTTTTTTTCTCTATGATGAGAGAGAATTACTTAACAAGATGATAGAGAAAAAATTTAGAGAGATAGAGATGTATGTTAAATATATTCTCTCAAAAAGAATAGGGGATGGTTTTGGATATTATGGTCCAGAATTGTGTATTCCTCCACTTGCTTCCTTAAATGATTTTTATGATTTTGTTTTCAATTATGATAAAAAAATAATAGATTTAATTCACAATGAGGATAAACTTATCTGGGTTCACTGTCATGGTGATATGGCTCCTGTTTTGAAAAGTTTTATAGAAATGGGTGTTGATTGCTTAAATCCAGTTGAGCCACCACCAGTTTCTAAAATAACATTGAAAGAAATGAAAGATATAAGTAAAGGGAAAATGTGTCTTGAAGGAGGGATTGAAGATGGAGCATTTGATACATTAAAACCAGAAGAGATGAAAGAACTTGTTGAAAAAATTGTAGAAGAGGCAAAGCCGGGCGGTGGATTTATTTTATGTCCTACTTCCTCTCCAAATACATGGCCAAAATTATTACCACACCATATAGAAAATTATAAAGTTTTTGTTGAGACAGGTGTAAAATTAAGAAATTATTAATTAAGAAAGATTTTTTAATTCTTTCATTGCTTTTTCCCTTATTCTACAACTCGGGCATTTTCCACACATTTTTTTCCCATTTTTATAACATGACCATGTAATTGATAAATCAAGACCTAAAGATATTGCTTTCTTTATTATTTCTACTTTTGAAAGATTAATTAATGGAGCCACTAATTTTATTTTTTTACCTTCTATTGTTTTTTTTGTTGCAACATCAATAAGTTTTTGAAATTTTCTAATATAGATTGGTCTACAATCAGGATAGCCAGAAAAATCAATTGAATTTACTCCTATAAATATTGCATCGGCACCAATTGTTTCAGCATATCCAAGTGCAATTGAAATAAAAATTGTATTCCTTGCAGGTACATAAGTGGATGGGATCCCTCTTATTTTTCTTTCAGGTATTTCAATTTCTTTGTTTGTTAATGCAGATTTCAAAAAAGATAAATTAACTTTCAAAATAATGTGTTGTTCGGCATTCAAAAATTCTGCAATTTTTTTTGCACATCTAATTTCTTTTCTTGCTTTCTGTCCATAATCAATAGTCAAACAATAAATTCTATAACCTCTTTTTTCTGCCAATTTAGCAGTTAAAAAACTATCAATCCCTCCAGAAATAAGACATACTGCCTTTTTCATTTTATATTCAAAATTTTATGAATTTGTAACCTCAAATACCAGTTTTTCTCATTATTTTCCTTTAAAAATTTTACAATCTGTCTTGCTATTTCAATGTTATTATCAACTGGCTGTAAAATAACCGGTTTTTCAATTGTTCTATCAATAAACTCAAAATATCTCCTATCAACAATAACATATTTAAATTCATTTGCTATATTTTTAAATCTCTCATCATAACCATACCTATGAAATTTTTCTCCTTCTTTTTTAGGACTCACTGTTATCCAATCAAATTTTATATCCTTAAATATTGTTCCATTTGTTTCAACTCCTACCCAGAATTTTTCAGTTTTAAGTTTTTCATATAAAAAAGAAATATCCTGAATGTATGGTTCTCCACCAGTTAAAAAGACCCTTTTACAATTAAATTTTTTAATTTCCTGTAAAATCTCTTCAATTCCCATCTCTTTGCCATTTTCCCACGAATATTTAGTATCACAAAAAAAACATCTTAAATTACATCCTGAAAATCTTATAAAAATGAAAGGGAGACCTTCTAATAATCCTTCTCCCTGAATTGAATAAAAGATTTCGCTTATGTTATATTTCATCTAATCTTTTAAAACAACATATTTTAACCAATCCCTATTTTCAACATGCCAGTTAACAGTCCTTTTAATTCCTTCTTCTATATTTATTTTTGGATACCACCCTAATAGATTTTTTGCTTTTGTAATATCTGCATATGTCTGTCTAATATCTGTTTTATGAAACGGCTTATAAACAATTTTTGCTCTTTTATTCAAATTTTTCTCTATCAATTTTATAACCTCATTTAATTGATGTGGACGACTATTTCCAAGATTTATTATATTAAACCCAGAAAGATTAAATCCAAGAATCGTTCCTTCAGCAATATCATCTATATATGTAAAATCTCTACTTTGTGTTCCATCCCCAAAAATAGTAATTTCTTTCCCCTCATCTATCAATTTAATAAATTTAAAAATACTCATATCAGGTCTTCCACATGGCCCATAAACAGTGAAATATCTAAAAACAACAATATCAATTCCATATAAATAGTGATAAGTATAACATGAAAGTTCTGCTGACTTTTTACTTGCTGCATATGGAGAAATTGGGTTATCAGTAAGAGATCCTTCGGTAAATGGAATTTTACATCCTGCATAAAGAGAAGAAGTTGAAGCCAAAATAAATTTTTTAATTCCAAAATCCTTTGCACATTCAAGAAGATTTAGATTACCAATTACATTTGTCAAGTAATAAACTTCAGGATTTTCAATACTTGCTCTTACACCGGCCCTTGCCGCAAGATTTATTATAATATCTGGATTGGCTTGTTCTACAACATATCTTATCTCTTTTTTTGAAATATCAAATTTAACATCAATAAAATTTTTATATTTTTTTAATTTTTCAAGTCTCCACAATTTCAATCTCACATCATAATAATCATTAAAATCGTCTATCCCAAAAACTTCAAATCCCATTTCAACTAATTTCTCACATACTTTCCATCCGATAAAACCACACGCTCCTGTTACCAAAATTTTCTTTCCCATTTTTTCAATATTATACCAAAATTATCTAACTTGAAAAATTTTTTATAATTATGGTAAAATTAAAAATGAACAGTGAGGAGAGTATGGGGAAAATAATAATTTTATTTGCAATTTCAATATTTTTATGTTATGGAGAAATAAAAAAGGCAACATTTGATGAAATTAAAAATTCAGTAAATCTAATTGAAGAAACAATAAAAGGAGAAAAAGAAGATTTTATTTCTTTATTTAGCCATGCAATTGAAATTGAAAAGAGGGCAAATACCCAGTATTATGCAGAAAGAATTGCAGAGAAAGTTTGTAAAACAGCAAAGATTGAAAAAGATAAATTTAAAAAATTGAGAGAAAGGTTTTCATTTTTTGATATTTCTATAGCATGGGGAATAAATCAGATCAAAGGGAAATCAATTGAAGAGATACTGAAAGAGAAAGAAAAAGAAAACTGGTATAATATTTTGGCTGGAATTGATATAAATAATCTGATAGAAAAATTAAAGGCATTAAATCCAAAATCAGAAACCTTTTAAAAAACTGCATATTTTAGAGGGAAGATTTTTTTCAATAATTTTTTTTATTGTTTCCTCATAATTATATTCAATCCTTTCAAGTTTAAATTCTTTTTTCTCTGTATCATAAATTGATAAACAAGGAAAAGGGAAACCATCTCTTGGGAATCCAACACTTCCAACATTTATAATATATTTAAATTCTTCTTCTATTTTCAAATTAAGTTTCCCAGAAAAATCAGTTAAAATTTTTTCCACTTTCTCAGTTCTTATATTTTTCCTAAAACCTCCAGGAATGTGGGTATGCCCAACAAAACAGATTTTTTTATCAAGTAATTTGAATTCTTCTTCAGCCTCAATTAACTTTAAAATATATTTATAAAAAAAATCAGAAATAGACGCATGAAAAAAAACAATATCTTCTATTTCACCCTTTTCTTTCCAGTTTTTTATTTCCTCTATCTTTTCCCCAAGTTGATGAGTAGTCCATTCAAGTGAAATTCTTGCAAATTGTTTAAATCTTGAAAAATCTTTCTTTAAAATCCCTTCTTCATGATTTCCCTTCAATATTACATCTCCATTTTTATTTGCTAAATTTATACATTCACAAGGATCTGGTCCATATCCAATAATATCACCAATAATCACAATTTTATCAATTTTATTTTTTTCAAAATATTTTAAAACAGCAATAAAACTTTCAAGATTTGAATGGATATCACTTATTATTCCTAATCTCATAATTCTTTCTTATATATCTCTCTCAAAACATCCAAAATAGTCCCTATTTTTGGTCTCTCAGACAAATCTTTTGATTTTCCAGATTCTATAATTGAAGCGATCTCTTTATAAAAATCAAAGATAGATAAAAACTCTTCAATCATAATACAGTAAGAATATATATCACTTCTTAAATCAATAATACCCTTTTTCCTTTCAGGAGCAATATATTTTTCAGTTCCACCAGTCAAATTTTTTCTTATTTTAAAAAAACTGATTTTTTCTGCATAACCAAAATCAATTATTTTTATATTTCTTAAACTATTCCCAACAATTACATTCTCCGGTTTAATATCATTATGAACAATATTTTTTGAATGAATATACTCAATACCTTCTCCAACTTTTATCAATATATCAAGAATTGTTTGAGGGAAAATTTCCATATTTTCTCCATAAAAATTTCTTAAACTTTTTCCATCAATATATTCCATAATAATGTAATAAAGGTTATCTTTTTTCCCAAGTTGATAAACTTTTATTACATTAGGATGGGATAGTTTCTTTAAAATTCTAAATTCTTTTTTAAAAATTTCTATCTGATAAGGTTCTGTTCTATAAGGGTGAAGAACTTTAATAGCAACAACTTTATCAAATATTCCGTCTTCACAAATACTTCTATAATCTTCAGAGATCCCTTTATAAATAGTAGAAGTCCCTCCCTGCCATATTCTTTCTTCAACCTTATAATTTCCTATCCTCTCTCCAATAATGTTCATCTTATATTCCATTTAAAAAAACCAAAAAAATTTTATCACTATTTGTTTTTTTTTACAAATAGTTTATAATTTAACTGATGGAAAAGAAGAAAAATATAATCATAGGTGTATGTGGTTCTATTGCTGCATATAAAGTATGTGAATTGATTAGGAAACTAATTAAAAAAAACTGGAATGTAAAAGTAATTATGACAGAAAATGCAAAAAATTTTATTAATCCATTAACTCTTGAAGTCCTTTCAAAAAATAAAGTTTATACTGATATGTTCTACAGAAATTATGAAGAAGACCATATTACTCTTTCTGACTTTGCTTCTATAATTCTTATCTGTCCAGCAACAGCAAATATAATAGGGAAAATTGCTTCAGGGATATGTGATGACCTTTTAACAACTACAATTTTTTCTTTTGAAGGGATATGTATTTTTGCACCTAGTATGAATGAAAATATGTGGAAAAACAGGATTGTAAAAGAAAATGTTGATAAATTAAAAAATTTTGGTTATTATTTTATAGGACCTGAAAAAGGTGAACTTGCAAGTGGGAAAATAGGAATTGGAAGACTTATTGATATAGAAAAGATTGTTGAATTTGTTGAGAAAATTTATAATGAAAATTGTAGTTGACAAAATAAAAAATATTAGGTAAAATTATAAAAAAGGAGAAAAAATGAAAAAGAAAGGGTTTACATTAATTGAGTTGTTGGTAGTGATTGCTATTATTGCGATACTTGCAGCCATGTTATTACCTTTATTGGCACGTGCTCGTGAACAAGCAAGAAGGGCTGTATGTATGAATAATTTAAGACAGATTGGAATTGCTTTACATATGTATGCACAGGACTTTGATGAAACCTTTCCTACAAATGTTGCTGAAGGGGCTGGAAGTGGTCATGATGTTGCTTTTTCTTTACAACTTTTAACAGGACAAATTGACGACTCAAATGATGATATAGAAGGGACTAAATATTTAGAAGATACAGGTGTATTTATATGTCCATCTACTGGAGAAATTAAATCAGATACAGGACTTATTTCTCAATTTCGCTGCTCATATGCATATGCTTTCCCAATTGATGTAAGAACATTACCTGATTCAGCAATTGTTGCAGATAGATGGGCAAGAGCAACTGTAGGAAATCCTAATAGTCCTCTTTATGCTATTGAAAACACAACATATGCCCTTGGTACAGGTGACAATCATGGGACAGATGGAATTAATGTTTTATATGTAAATGGAGATACAAGATGGGTCGTTTCATATAAAAAAATTAGTGGAACTACAGAAACTTATTATCTTCCTTTAAGTTCATTACCAAATTGCTATAGTGGAAGTCCAACTACTTTAAGAATACCAAGAAAATAAAATTGACTTGACAAATTTTAAAAATATGTTTAAAATTAATTATATAGATAGAAAGGAGGTGGAAAAATGAGAAAGAGAGGGTTTACTAAAATTAATTATATAGATAGAAAGGAGGTGAAAAAAATGAGAAAGAGAGGGTTTACATTAATTGAATTGCTTGTAGTAATTGCCATCATTGCTATACTTGCAGCAATGTTATTACCAGCACTTTCAAGAGCAAGGGAGCAGGCAAGAAGAGGGGTATGTATGAATAATTTAAAACAGATTGGTCTCTCCTTAAAAATGTATGCACAGGACTTTGATGAAAATTTTACTGATGGTTCAGGTGTTTCTGGTAATCCGCCTGGAGGAGATCCACCTTATTTAGGAGATACATATGTGGAGGTAGTATTCAATAAACTCCTTGGTTATTTAAATGTATGTCCTAATTATTTAAAAGATCCTGGGGTATTGGTTTGTCCAAGCCAGAAAAGAGATAGAAAATCTGACCTTCAGTGGCCACCAGACCGTCCATCTCCATATATAAATAGTCCAAACCACATATCCTACTCCTATGCTTTTGATAGTACTAATGGTGCACCTACTCCTTTGAATGAACAGAGTCCTGATGATCATGTTCTTTTAGTAGACAATGAAAGAGGTGGTAATTCAACTAGTGGAAGGTGGACAATCCCTGGTAATCCATTGGTTTTAACTGATAATGATAACCATAGGATTGATGGAGTAAATGCTTATTTTATTAGTGGCTCTGCAGTTTGGATTCCTTCTTATCTTGCTTCAGATGGCACTCGTAGAATACCTGAAAGTAGTGATTATAGAGGAATTCCAAACTGGCGAGCTCTTTATAATAACTATACACCTTAACAAATGGAGAAAAATTATGGTATAATTATTTAAGGAAGGAGGTGGAAAAATGAGAAAGAGAGGGTTTACATTAATTGAATTACTTGTAGTAATTGCCATCATTGCTATACTTGCAGCAATGTTATTACCAGCACTTGCAAGAGCAAGGGAGCAGGCAAGGAGAAGTGTGTGTATGAGTAATTTAAAACAGATTGGGCTTGCATTAAGAATGTACTCTCAAGATTTTAGAGAATTCTTCCCGAGAACTTCTGCTGGAGGAAGCCAAACTGCAGTTGGATGTCTTGGTCTTCTATTTCCAACATATGTTTCAGCCCAGAAAATATTTGTATGCCCATCTGATATGGCCCACCAAACTGTTAATTTAAATGGTGCTGAATCTTCTTATATAAATGGTATATTGGTTGATACTGAAGGTGGGACAAGTGGAAGAGGTCTTTCTTATGCTTATGCTTTATATTGCCATGAAAATATAGATATTGATACTGTTATTGTAGTTGATAAGGCAATAAACCATAATCCACAAGATGATAATTATGGTGGAGGGCCAAACGGTCCAAGTGCTCCAGGCTCCTGGTGGAGTAAATCTGCTTTACAAAGTGGTACAACTACTATTGGTAATGCTTCACTTCTCAATCATAAGAATGATGGAGTTAATGCTTGTTTTATAGATGGGCATGTAAAATGGATACCGGTTGGAAAGGCAAATCCAAATGACCTCTTCCCCAATGTTTATAATAATCCAGGTTCAATAGCAAGTGTTAGGAATCCTTATTAATTTTAATGAAAAGGCCCCTGCTTAAAAAGTAGGGGCCTTTTTATTAATCCTTCTTATTTTTTTCTTCAAAATTTTTTCAAATTGAAGTGCCTATTGTATAATTTTATTTATGAAAATCTTATCAATTGAAACAACTACAAATTTTGGAAGTGTTGCTTTTATTGAGGATGGAATAATAAAAAAAGAAGTTTTTTTTGAAAGTGAAGATATTGCAGGAGAACTTATTGAAAAACTTAATATAATTGGTGATGATTTTGATTATATTGTTGTTTCTACAGGTCCAGGCTCATGGACAGGTATAAGAATTGGAATAAGTTTTGCAAAAGGTCTAAGTTTTGGAAATTTAGAGAAAATTTATTGTGTTAATATTTTTGACTCATTATTTTATTCAATTAAAGATACCAAAATTAAAACTCTATGTATAGTGCAGTCAAAAAAGGAGGAGTTTTATTATTCTGAATTTAGAGGGAAATTTGAATGTCAGAAAAATTTTAAAATCAATAAGATTGGAATAAAACAACTCATTTCAATTATAAAAACAGATAAATATTTTTTGATAGGGCCAGGAGTTTTTAATTTAAATGAATTTATAGATATTGAAAAAATAAGGACGGTTAAATTTTTGTGGTATCCAAGAGCATCAATGAATGGGATAGTTGCTTATGAAAAAATTAAAATGAAAATTAAAAGTTTACCACCAGAACCAATATATGAAAGATAAAATTAAAATAGGGTATATGATTGGAAGTAGTGAAATTGGTGGCACTGAGAAGATGATTTTGATGACTATAAAAAATATTGATAAAAATATTTTTGATTTTGTATTTTTTTGTATAAAAGGGAATGGGAAATTTACAGAAAAATTGAAAGAAGAGAATTTTAAAGTTTATGTTTTTAATTTAAAAAAGGACCCATTTTCCTTTATAAAACTTTTCCTCTATATAAAAAAAGAAAAAATAGATGTACTTCAAACATTTTTATTTGTTGCAAACATTTTAGGAAGAATTTATGGCAAACTCCTTAAAATAAAACTTTTAATATCTTCTCAAAGAAGTACAGATCCATGGAGGAAGTGGTACCACTGGCTACTTGAGAGAATTACAAAAAATTTTGTTGATATTTATATTTCAAATTCTTATGCAGGGAAAGAGATATTGGTAAAAAAAGCAAAAGTTCCAAGAAAGAAAATAATAGTTATACATAATGGAATAGAGATACCAGAAAAAATTGAAAAATTGAAAAAGGAATATATTGCTATTGGAACAATTGGAAATTTAAGGAAGGCAAAAGGATATTTTAATTTAATAAAGGCAGCAAATATTGTAGTTAGGAGATTTAAAAATGTAAAATTTTATATTGTTGGAGAAGGAGAAATGAAGGATGAAATTTTAGAAAGAATTAGGAATGAAAAACTTGAGAATTTTTTTGTTTTTACAGGTTATGTTGAAAATGTTTATGATTACCTTAAAATTTTTGATATTTTTGTTCTACCCTCTTTATGGGAAGGATGTCCTGTAAGTTTGCTTGAAAGTATGGGATATGGGATAGCAAGTATAGCAACAGATGTTGGAGATGTTTCATATATAATAGATAATGGAATAGATGGTATGGTTGTAGAAAAAAATGATTATATAAAATTGGCTGAAAAGATTATTTATTTGATTGAAAATTGGGAAGAAAGGGAAAGGATGGGAGAAAGAGCAAAAGAAAAAATCAAAAGATATTTCTCCTGTGAAGAAATGGTTAAAAAATATGCATCTATATATTTAAGAGTTGAAAAAGGGAATTTTAAATTGTAAAATAAATTTCTTAAAATGGAAAAAAAGGATAGAAAAAAAGATGTATTTAATTGGTTTAAGTCATTATTTTGGGCTTTCTTAATTGCTCTATTTATAAGAACATTCTTTATTGGAAATTTTAAAATTCCAAGTACATCTATGGTTCCAACATTAAAAGTAGGAGACAGACTTCTTTCAAATAATATAATTTATAAATTAAGGGAGCCCAAAAGAGGAGAAGTTATTATTTTTAAATATCCTGAAGAGCCAAAAAGGGATTTTGTTAAAAGGTTGATCGCACTTCCAGGAGAAAGAGTTATGATAAAGAATGGGAAAATATATATAAATGGACAAGAGATAAAGGACCCTTTAATAAGTTGTAGGTATTATTTTAGTGATGGAGAATATGGAGTGGGAAAAGAGATAGAGGTCCCTTCTGACTCATATTATGTTTTGGGTGATAATAGTTTCAATAGTAAAGATAGTAGATATTGGGGTTTTGTTCCAAAGAAATATTTAGTAGGTAAAGCATTATTTATTTACTGGCCACCATGGAGAATGGGATTTATAAAATGAAAAAAGAAAAAATTTATTTCATTAAAGAAAGAGATCTTAAAAACTTAAGAGATTTTGCAAAAAAAGTAAAAGAATTACAATTTGAAAAAGAGTCATTAAATGAAAAATTTGCACATTTGAAAGATAAATATTTGAGATTATTGGCTGAATTTGATAATTATAGAAAAAGAGTAGAAAGAGAAAAAGAGGAAATATTAAAATATGGGAATGAAAATATTATTTTGCAACTTATTCCATTTGATGAAATTTTTGAAAATGTTTTAAAACAAATGGAGAAAATAAATTCAGACCAAAATATTAAAAAGGGACTTGAACTATTGAAAAAAGAATTTACAAAATTACTTGAAACTTTTGGAGTAAAAAAAATAAGTTCGGTTGGAGAAAAATTTGATCCAAGATTTCATGAGGCAATAGGTTTTATTGAGATAGAAGATAAAGAAGATGGTATAATAATAGAAGAAGAAAAAAGTGGTTATATCTATAATGATAGAGTTATAAAACCTGCTCTTGTTAAGATAGTCAGAAATAAGAATGTTGGTAAAAGCACCAGCGAAAATTAATCTATTTTTAGAGATAGGGAATAAGAAAGGAAATCTTCACCAAATTTTTTCACTTATTGATATTGTTTCTCTTTATGATTTAATATATTTAAAACCCTCAGCAAAAACAAAAATTGAATTTATATCAAAATGGCAAATACCTGAAGAAAATACCGTTTATAAATTGGTATCAATTTTGAAAAAATTTTTTAATTTTAATATTGAAATAAAAATAGAAAAAAATATACCGCCTGGGACAGGACTTGGTGGTGGAAGTTCAAATGCAGGCACTATTTTAATTTATCTTAATAAAATTTTTAATTTTGGGCTAAAAACAAATGATATGATTAAGATTGCTAAAAATGTTGGTTCTGATACCCCTTTATTTATCTATCAAAAAAGATGTATAATTAAAAATTTTGGAGAAGTTGTTGTCCCTGTTGAGAATTTCAAACTTTATTATTTAGTTTTAATCCCAGAAATATCAATAAACACAAAAGATGTATATGATAAACTTGATGAAATTGGTGAATATGGAGATTTGACATGTTTGGAAGATAAAGTTAATATTTTAATAGAAAGTATAAGAAAAAAAGATATATCAAAAGTGGAAAAAAATATGTTTAATCGTCTTGAAAAGGCATGTTTTGAAATAAATACTCAAATAAAGGAGGTGAAACATGAGGTAGAAAAACTAACAAATAAAAAGTTTTTTTTGACTGGGAGTGGTTCTGCTTTGTTTTCAATATTTAAAGAGAGGGAGGAAGTCGAAAGAATTGATAAAAAAATTTTTTTTAATGGATGGAAAAAGTATAGAGTAGAAAGTGTAAATTTTTGCATGTAAAAGGAGGAAAAAGATGGAAATTACTGAAACCAGAATTTCACTCGTTGAAAGGCCAAATAGTAGATTAAGAGCATATGCTTCAATAACTTTTGATAATTCTTTTGTGATAAGAGATATAAGAATTATAGAGGGTAAAAGGGGGTTATTTGTTGCTATGCCTAGCAAAAAGATACAGAGGCCCTGTTCAAGATGTGGATTTAAAAATCCTATAACTCATAAGTTTTGCGGTTCTTGTGGCGTTGCATTAAATCCAACTAATCAACGACTTTCTCCTTCTCAGCAGCATAGAGATCTTGCTCATCCAATAAAAACTGAGTTCAGAGAATATATTCAAAAAAAGGTCCTTGAAGAATATGAAAATGTCAAAAAAGGTATAAGTAAAAATTATCCAGAACAATAAACATACCTTTTGCCCGGTAGTGTAACTGGTAACACACCGGCCTTTGGAGCCGAGAATCAAGGTTCGAGTCCTTGCCGGGCAGTTAAGAGTTAAAATGGAAAATTGTGTTTTTGTGATATTGGCTGCTGGAATGGGAAAGCGTCTTGGAGGAGAAAATCAAAAAATAGTAAGAAAAATACTGGGTAAATCAATGATTTCTTATATTTTAGAAACGGTTAAAAAATTCAATCCATATAAAATTATTGTAGTTGTTGGTTTTAAAAAAGAAGAAATTTTTGAAGAACTTAAAGGAGAAAAAGTTGAATATGTTGAACAAAAAGAATTGAAAGGAACTGGTGATGCTGTTTTATGTACTGAGAGTTTATTAAAAGAATATAAAGGAGATATTATCGTTTTAAATGGAGATGTCCCTTTTATTACTGAAAAAACGATAAAAGAGTTGATAAAATTACATAGAGAAAATAAAAGTTCCTGCAGTTTTTTAACAACAATTCTTGATGAACCGAAAGGATTTGGGAGAGTAATTAAAGATGGAAATGGAAAAGTTTTAGGAATAATAGAAGAAATAAATGCAGATGAAGAACAGAAAAAAATAAAAGAAGTAAATGCGGGTGTTTATATCTTTAATTCCATAGATTTATTCCCAGCATTAAAAGAGATTAGACCAGATCCAATAAAAAAAGAATATTACCTTACAGAGATAATAAAAATTTTAAATTCCAAAAATAAAAAAGTATTGACATATTTAACTGATGATCCTGAGGAAGTCATAGGAATAAATACACTAGACGATTTAAAAAGGGCAGAAGAAGTTATTAAAAAAAGGAGAATCCATGGATAGTTGTTTAATTTTTTCAGGCACTTCAAATTTACCTCTCTCAAAAAAAATTGCAGAATACTTAGGTAAAGAATTGAGTCCAATAAAAATATATAGATTTAAGGATGGAGAGACATGTGTAAAAATTGAAGAAAATGTTAGAGGGAAAGATGTTTTTATAATTCAATCAACCTGTCCACCAGTAAATGAAAATTTAATGGAATTACTTATAACCCTTGATGCTCTGAGAAGAGCATCTCCAAGGAGAATAACAGCAGTTATTCCTTATTATGGATATGCAAGACAGGATAGAAAAGATCAACCAAGGGTCCCAATAACTGCTAAACTTGTTGCCAATCTTCTTGTTTCAGCAGGAGCCAATAGAATATTAACAATGGATTTACACACTCCACAAATCCAAGGTTTTTTTGATATTCCTGTTGATCATCTTTTTGCTGCACCTGTAATAATTGAATATTTAAAAAATAAAAACTTTAAAAAACCAGTCATAGTTGCACCTGATGTTGGAGGAGTCAAAATGGCAAGAGCATTTGCAAAAAGGATTCCTGCAGGGCTTGCAATTGTTGATAAAAGGAGGGACTCTCCAGAGAAAGTTGAAATGATGCATGTAATTGGTGATGTTAAAAACTGTGAAGCAATTATAGTTGATGATATAATTTCAACAGGGAATACAATGATTGAAGCAGCAGAAGTATTAATTAAAAATGGAGCAACTCAAATTTATGGAAGTTGTACCCATCCGGTTTTAGCAGGAGAGGCAATTGAAAAATTAAAAAATTCTATATTTGAAGAAATTATCGTAACAGATACAATTCCACACTCTAACTTACCCTCTCCTTTCAAAATTTTAAGCGTTTCTCAATTACTTGGAGAGGCAATCAAAAGAATCCACCTTGAAACCTCTGTCAGTTCTCTCTTCATTTAATTTCCACATTATCCCATTGTTGGTTTTCTTCTATGATTTGCTCTTTTACTTCTCCACCTTAATTTTCTTTTCTTTCTCATTTTTTCTTTGATTTTTTACTGGCTGTTTTCTTTGATGTCTTTTTTGTCTCTTTCTTTGTACACTTTGCCATCTTCTCACCTCCTCTCTTTAAAATTATTTTAAAACATATTAATTTTTTGTCAACAAAAATTAGAGGTGGCTATCGCAATAAATTTTGATTTATTTTAGATTTGAAAGTATAATTTAATTGAAAGAAGGAGGGAGAGATGAAAAAGGCTGATATTGGAATAATTGGAATGGAGGTCATGGGTAGAAATCTTGCATTAAATTTTGAAAGGAATGGATATACTGTTTGTGTATTCAATAGGACTGCAGAAAAAACAAAGGCATTTGTAGAGACGCAGGGAAAGGGTAAAAATATAATACCAACTTATGAAATTTCTGATTTTATAGCAAATCTTGAAATACCAAGAAAAATTATGCTTATGGTTAAAGAAGGGCAACCAGTTGATGATTTCATCTCAAAACTTGTTCCATTACTTGAAAAAGGCGACCTTATAATTGATGGTGGGAATTCATTCTTTAAGGATACAATAAGAAGAAATAAGGATCTATCTGAAAAAGGTATCTTGTTTATTGGAACAGGTGTTTCAGGTGGAGAAGAAGGAGCTTTGAAAGGTCCTGCTATTATGCCAGGTGGTCAATATGAAGCATATAAACTTATAGAAGAGATGTTTCAGAAAATATCAGCAAAGGCATATGACGGAACTCCATGTGTAAGTTATATTGGTCCTGATGGAGCAGGCCATTATGTAAAAATGGTTCATAATGGAATTGAATATGGTGATATGCAGTTGATTGGTGAATGCTGTTGGTTTTTAAAAAATGGACTTGGAATGAGTTCAGGAGAAATTGCAGATATAATGAATCAGTGGAATGGAGAGAACGATATTTTAAGAAGTTATTTAATTCAGATAACGGGTGATTTAATGAAAGAAAGGCATAAACTGAATGAGAATGAATACCTTGTTGATATTGTTGCAGATATAACAAGGATGAAAGGAACTGGAACATGGACTGTCCAGAGTGCTCTTGAATTACTTGTTCCTGTTCCAACAATTGCTTCTGCTGTTTTTTCAAGGGAAATGTCACAGGATAAGGATATAAGATTGAAAATTTCTTCTCTTCTGAAATTAAAGGTTAAGAGTAAATTCAGTGGAGAAAAAGGAAAGATTATAAATATTGCTCATGATGCTTTATATATAGCAAAAATTTCTTCCTACGCTCAGGGCTTTGCTCTTTTAAAATCAGCAAGTAGTTTCTACAACTGGAATTTAAATCTTGGGGAAATTGCAAAAATCTGGCGAGCCGGATGTATAATAAGAGCACAATTTCTTGATGAGATAACAAAGGCATATAGAGAAAATCCTGAATTACCAAATTTACTTGTTGATAAAAATTTTTCAGAATTTATTAAAAAGAATATTAAAAAACTTGCAAAATTTATTGAAATTGCCCATAAAGCAGGAGTCCCAGTCCCAGCATTTTCAAATTCTTATGATTATATTTTACAGATAACAAGTCCAGTAATGTTTTCTGCTTCTGTAAGTGCATTACAAAGAGATTATTTTGGTGCTCATGGATATTTTAAATTAAAAGGGCTTGATAATCCTGAAATTTTAAAAACACTGGAAGGGAAAGAGAAGGAATTTCATACTGAATGGCTTATTGAAGGTAGGCCTGAAAAAGAAGTTACAAAGTAAAACTTAAAGGAAGGAGAAAAAAATGGAATATTCATATCATTCTATTTGTAGATGGACGTTCAATCCTGGCAAAGGAGGTTTTGTTCCATCTAATATCAGACCTTCATGGAGTAAAGATAAATTTAATTCAGTTGATTTTATTAAATTAGTAGCAGAAAAAATAAAACCCAGATTGCCTGAAAATATTATTCTTGGTGTTGAACTACATTATGATAGTGAAATAGATGAAGAAAATGTTGACGAAATTGTTGATGTAATGAAAGAAAATAAAATTTATCTTGCTTTAATTACACCTGGTGCTCATTCTTATTTTGCCTATGGTGGAATTGCTTCTCTTGATGAAGAAGAAAGAAAAAATGCAGAGGAATTTGGATTGAGAACAGTTGATATAACTTATGAGAAAATGGAGAGTGTGTTTTTGAAAGAGAAGGAACCAACATTTGTTTTATGGAATGGTTCGTGGGGATATGATATTGCAACTCCTCTTATTAAAAAAATGTATGAAAATTTGAAAGAAAGTATTGCAAAATTATGTAAATATGAAGAGAAAAAAGGAGGTAAATTATATATTGCTATTGAGCCAAAACCAAATGAAGGCCATCCTGCAATGCTTATTCCAACAGTAGCAAGTGCAATTTTATTATGGAAAAGGTTAAATGAAGAATATGGAATTAAAATAGAAAAGAAGGGAGTTAATAAAGAATTTGGGCATTCTGAAATGATTGGACTTGACCATATATATGATACAGCTGAAGAGATAGATAACAAAATGATAATCCATATGCATATTAATAGCCAGGGATATAATGATGGAATAATACTGGGTGGTCCTGGGAAGTTTGATATTGACCATGGTGCAAGAATAAATGGAATGAATATTGTAATAGCAAAGTTAATTAAGGATGCAGGTTTTAATAGATGGAAAGGGCACGATATGCAGGCAAGACCATATGATAAAGAAAATAAAGCAATTGAAAGAGTTATAAGAAGCATATTATCATGGGAGGCCTGTGAAATTGTTTCTAAAAAGATGGATAATAATGAGATTTTAAAATATTTATCAAATAGGGAAACGGATAAAGTTGAAGATTTAATCAAAGAACTTGTTGGAGAAGCATTCAAAATTTTTAAATCAATTTATGGATGAAATTGATGAATTTTTAATTCTTATAAGAAAATCAAAATATATAGTTGCCTTTACAGGAGCAGGAATATCAGTAGAAAGTGGGATACCACAATTTAGAGGGAAAGAAGGTTTATGGGAGAAATATAGTCCAGAAATTTATGGAACTTTACCTGGTTTAATTTTCCAATTTTTTCTTTTTCCCAAAAAAGTGGTTCAGTTTATATACGATTTTACATACCCAATATTAAATGCAAAACCTAACATTTCACATATAGGCCTTTCAGAACTTGAAAAAATAGGATATCTAAAATCAATAATAACACAGAATATTGATAATCTCCATCAGAAAGCAGGCAGTAAAAATGTTATTGAGTTGCATGGGAATTTATATAACTGGAGATGTAAAAAATGTAATAAGAGAGAATTTGTTGATGAAAAAAGATTAACTGAATTTATTGAAGGGATGAAAAAGATTGAAGGGAAAAGGAATTTGATAAGGTATATATTGAATTTTATAAAATGTGATTGTGGTGGAAATAAAAGACCTGATATTGTATTTTTTGGGGAATTATTACCTGAAGAGGAATTTAAAAAGGCCAAAATTGAAAGTAAAAGGGCTGATTTATTTATAATTATTGGAACTTCAGGAATTGTTAGGCCTGCTTCTGATTTACCATATATTGCCAAAAGAAATGGAGCAAAAATTGTTGAAATAAATAAAGAGGAAAGTTATTTTGGAAATATCTCTGATCTTGTATTCTATCAGTCATCAGGAGAGATTTTTGAATATTTATTTAAAAAGGGAAGTTTATGAAAAGAATTTATATAGGCATGGATTTGTTCAAAAAGGACAACATTTTTTATATAAAAGGTGAAACATACCACTATCTTAAAAATGTTTTGAGATTGAGAGAAAAAGATATATTTATTGGATTTGATGGAAGTGGTAGAGAATATAAGATTGAAATTTTAAAAATTGGAAAAAAAGAGATTGTAGGAAAAATTATGGAGAAAAAAGAGGTTTATTCTACTGAACTCCCTTTTAATCTGCAACTTTTCCAGTGTATTCCAAAAGGTGAAAAATTTGATTTTATTATTAGAGAAACAACACAACTTGGGGTAAAAAAAATAGTTCCTGTTATAAGTAAAAGGGTTATTGTAAAATTAAATAGGGAAAATATAGAGAAGAAATTAAAAAGATGGATGAAAATTGCAGAAGAATCAGCAAAATCATCAGGAAGAACTTTTGTCCCTGAAATTATAAAACCAGTTAAATTTGAGGAATGTATAAAGGAAGATAAAAATTACGGAATAATTTTCTGGGAAGGGGAGAGAAATTTCACAATAAAGGATCTTATTCAGAAATTAAGAGGCCAAACTATAAATGAGAAAAAAATCAATGTTTTTATAGGACCTGAGGGTGGATTTGATGAAGAGGAAATTGGAATTGCTAAAAAATTAAATTATTATTCTGTCTCGCTTGGAAAAAGGATATTAAGAGTTGAAACAGCCAGCATTGTTGCAATTTCTATACTGATTTATGAACTTGAAAATTTATAATTATTTTAATTTCAAAATTTTATATTTGGGACTCCCACACCGTGTACATATTTTCTGACCTGTAGAATCAATAATAAAGGTTGATTTCATACCTTCACAATCTACACATGCCTCTTTCCTTATAAATTCAATGGGAGGATTACATTTTATTTCGTTTCCACACCAAATACATTTAATTCTATCCTCAAGAATATTGAAAATGGCAACATCACTCTTTGTGCATTTACAATATAACCCTTCAATTTTATCTTTTAAAATTCTACTCATTTTTCCCTCCCTCCATTTTGAATTATACCATTTTTGAATTTAAATGTAAATTGATATATAATTTAAACCAAAAGATAGGAGGAAAGATGTTTGAAATAAGTGAGAGATTGAAAAAGATTCCACCTTATCTTTTTGTTGAAATAGACAAAAAGAAGAAAGAACTTACTTCAAAAGGAGAAGATATTATTGATTTTGGAGTTGGAGACCCTGATTTACCAACTCCTGGAAATATTATTGAAGCAATGAAAAAAGCAGTTGAAAATCCAAAATTTCACAGATATCCCTTTGGAAAAGGAACAAAGGAATTTAGAAAGGCAATCTCTGACTTTTATAAAAAGAATTATGAAGTTGATATTGATCCTGAAAATGAAATTTGTGTTTTAATTGGTTCAAAAGAAGGTATTGCTCACTTCCCTTTATGCTTTATAAATCAAGGAGATATTTCTCTTGTTCCAGAACCAGGATATCCTGTTTATAATATTGGGACATTGATTGCTGGGGGAGAAAGTTATTTTTTACCATTAAAAAAAGAAAATTGTTTCTTACCAGATTTAGGGAAAATTCCGGAAAATATTGTTAAAAGAGCAAAAATCCTCTATTTAAATTATCCAAATAATCCAACAGGTAGTTTTGCAAATAGAGAGTTTTTAGTTGAAGCAATAAATTTCTGCAAAAAAAATAATATTATTCTTGTTTATGATGCTGCATATTCTGAAATTTATTTTGAAGAAAGGCCAATCAGTATTTTTTCCATTGATGGTGCGAAGGATGTTGTGATTGAATTTAATTCTCTTTCAAAAACATATAATATGACTGGATGGAGAATCGGATGGGCATGCGGAAATCCATTTTTAATTTCAGCACTTGCAAAAATTAAAGAAAATATTGATTCTGGAACATTTGAAGCAATACAGTATGCAGGGATTGAAGCACTTACTGGTTCTCAAGAATCTGTTGAAAAAATAAGGAAAATTTATAAAAAGAGAAGAGACATTTTTGCTTCTGGATTGGGCCAACTTGGATTTAAATTCAATCTACCAAAAGGAACATTCTATTTTTGGGTTGAAGTTGAAGGTAGTTCTATAAAATTTGTTGACTTTTTGCTTGAAAATTGTAAAATAGTATCAACTCCTGGAATAGGATTTGGTCCTTCCGGTGAAGGATATGTGAGATTTTCATTGACAATTGATGAAGAAAAAATAGATAAAGCAATTGATAGGATGAAGAAAATATGGCAAAAATAGGAATAATAGGTGATAATGAAGACAATTTAACAAAATATGTTAAGGAGATGGAGAAAATTTTTGATGAATTTGGCATCTTCTATGAAACAAAAATTATTTCGGGTATGGATTCTCTTGAGCCAGTTTATCAATTTATTGAATATGCAGAAAATACTCAAATTGAAATTATAATTGTTCTTGCTGGAACCTCAACACACTTGCCAGGTATAATCGCTTCAAAAACGATAATTCCAGTAATAGGTGTCCCATTGCCATCAAAAGATATTACAAATACAGATACAATTTTTTCAATGATTCAGATGCCGGAAGGAGTTCCTGTAGCCTGTGTCTCTTTTGGTAAAGCAGGAATAAAAAACTCAGTGATTCTTGCACTTGAAATTTTATCTTTAAAAGAAAAAAATATAAAAGAAAAACTGAAAAAATTTAAGGAAAAATTTGTTTAAAAAGGAGGTCAATATGGCATATGCAAGGTATAAAGATGGGTTAGAAGTAAGTGAAAAGATTTTTAAGGTTCTCGCTAAATTTGCTCCTGATGGTGTTATGGATGTATTTGCTTCAGACCAGCACAGTTCATATATTAAACTTACAAATTCATTCTTAAAACATATTGGAGAAAATAGGGAAGCAAATGATGAAGATGTAAAAGAAGTTTGTAAGAGATTTGCAAGACATTTAAGGGGTGAGGTTACCGCTGCATTATTTAATCATCTTGCTATTTTAACACCAGGATTTAAGGAGGCACTTGGAGAAAATATTCTTTTGATTGGAAGACTTGAGCATACAAAACCAATTGAACTTGATGGAGGACTTGGGAAAGTTGCACGTTTAGCAATTGAGCCAGAAGAAATTGCTGATAAAGTAGATGCTTTTAAAACACTTGTTTATTTAAATCCAGACCATAAGGAAAGTTGGGAGAAAAATAGAGAATGGCTAAGCAATGTCTTTGAGAAATGTAAAAAACTTGAAAAACCACTTTATAATGAAACACTTCTTGCAGATATCCCTGGAGAAACAAAACTTGAAAAAGCAAAAAAACTACCTGATGCATTAATTAAAATGGCAGAAGATTTTTCATCTTTTGGCCATTTCTATAAAACACAAGTTCCTGTATTATGGGTAGAAGAGGATGGAAAGATTGTTAAGGTTTGTTCTCCTGAAGTTGTTAGAGATGTTACTATTGAAATGGAAAAAATATCACCAAGGCCTTTACTTTTGTTAAGTGCTGCAGTTGATTTTGAACAGTATGCAATTCAGTATGGGAGTGTGTGTGATATTGTTTCAGGACCAATGTGTGGAAGAGCATATTTCAAGGAAGCATTTACAGACACTGAAACAAAAGATTGGGATACACTTGAAAAATCATTTGTTAAGATTGCAATTCCAAGAATAAGGCAGATAAGAACAATAACAAAAATCATGTCAAAACCATGGTGGTATAAATTTGAATGGATGAGTGATGAGGCAAAAAAATTAATAAAAGAGGCAAGAGAAATAAAACCAGGTTTAAAGGCAGATTTCGGTTATTAATATGAAAAGAATAGGGGTTATAACAACAGGTGGAGACGCTCCTGGAATGAATTGTGCGATAAGAAGTGTAGTAAGAACTGCAATCTATTATGAAGTTGAAGTAATTGGTATTCATGAAGGTTTTAAAGGGCTATATGAGAAAAGATTTGAAAAACTTAATTCAAGAAGTGTAAGTGGAATAATAAATCAGGGTGGAACAATATTAAAAACAAAGAGATTTTATGAATTTAAAAATAAAGAAATAAGGGAAGAGTGTTTTAAAAATTTAAAAGAAGAAAAAATTGAAGGCCTTATTGTAATTGGTGGAGATGGTTCTGCAAAAGGTGCTTATCTTTTATATTCTGAATTCAATTTTCCTGTTGTCCATATTCCTGCCTCAATAGATAATGATATTTACGGAACTGACTATACAATTGGATTTGATACAGCAGTAAATACAGCAATTGATGCAATAGATAAAATAAGAGATACTGCAACAAGTCATGAGAGAACATTTATAATTGAAGTTATGGGAAGAGAATGTGGAAATCTTGCTCTTGAAGTTGGACTTGTATGTGGTGCAGAGATTGTTATTATTCCAGAAGTAAAATTTGAAATAGATAAAATAGTTGAAGAGATTAAAAAGGAGGAGAAAAAAGGGAAAAAAAGTTGTATAATAATTCTTGCAGAAGGAGCAGGAAAAGCAGAAAATCTTGCAAAGATATTAAAAGAGAAATTACCTGATAGAGAGATAAGATATACTGTTTTAGGTTATATTCAGAGAGGGGGGCGTCCTACTTATCTTACAAGAAAACTTGCTACAATTTTTGGAAATAAAGCAGTTGAAATTTTGATGGATGGAAAGTATGGATATATGGTTGGGATTCAAGGAAATGAGATTGTTTATATTCCTATTTTTGAAGTTGTAAGTCAAACCAAACCATTAAAACTTGAATACCTTGATATTATCAGGAAAATGTCAATATAATTTTAGTATCTGTTTTTAGATATTAAAAAGGGACAAATTTTAAACGTGAATTTCAACAATATCTTTATCTTGAAGAATATAATCTCTACCTGCTATTATTACTTTATCCTCGCCATTTCTCCATAATCTTGCATACTTAAAATTTTTTGCAAATTCTTTATGTATAATTTCTGCAAGTTCAATTACTTTTGTTTCTTTTTTTAAGGTATATGGGTTTTCTAAATCTGGAGGTTTTCCAGGAATCTTTGTATATACTCTTATAATATCAAGAGAAACAAAAATTCTTTCCTTCAATTCTTCAAGGTTTTGATTATTTTTTGCAGAAATTGTTATTATTTCAGGTATCTTATCAGAATAAAACTCAAAAAAAATCTCTTTTATATCATTACTTTCTGGTAAATCACTTTTGTTCCCTACCCATATAATTTTTTTATTAAATCTAAATCCCTCTTCTTCTTTTATTTTGAATTTTTCCAATACTTTTAATGAATCTTCAATTTCTTCAAGAATAAAATCACTTGAAATATCAAACAGAAATATTAGGGAATCTGTTTTTCTTAAGATATCTCCAACCCAATTTTCAGTAAATTCAAATGATAAAGAGGGTGTATCAACAAGTTGAATTTTAATATCCTGATACTCCATCATTCCACAAATAGGTATTTTTGTTGTAAATGGATAATCTCCAATTTCAGGTTCTGCGTTTGTTAATTTTGATAATAAGGTTGATTTTCCTGAATTTGGTGGACCACATATCCCTACTTGACCTGCTCCTTCCCTTTTTATAATTGGAACTGGAGATTTCTTCTTTGTTTTTATCTGTTCTTCAAGCATTCTTCTATATTTTGAAATTTTACTTTTTAATAATGCTTGAAGTTTTTCACTTGATTTATGTTTTGGCATTATAGCAAGCATTTCTTCAAGAATACTTATTTTTTCTTCAATTGTTTTTGCTTTTTTTAATTCTGCCTCTTTTTCATGAAATTGTGGAGGAAGATTTACAACCATTTTATTCCTCAATCAAACTTCTTATAACTGGAACTTTTCTACTGATTGGTCCTTTTTTAATTCTTCTTAAAACTTCCCATCCATCAATACTTGGTAGCATAACATCAAGAATTACCAACTCAGGTCTATCTTCTTTAAAAACTTTCAATCCCTATTCTCCTATATTAAATTTACAATATTTTCTTTATCTCTGTCAACAGAAATCCTTTTGAAATAAAAAATAGTAAGGGGTAAAATAACATAAGAGTATTTTTGAAATAGATTGAAAGGAGAAGGATATGCTAAATGATTACAGACATATGATGTTTGATTATTTTATAAAAAGGGCAAGGCGGAATTATATTAAAAGAAAGGAAAGGATAAAAAAAATAAAGGATGCAGAAGAATATAAAAGGGAAGTAAAAGAGAAGATAAAGAAAATTTTTGGGAAATTTCCTGAAAAAACCCCTTTAAATCCAACAATTACAGGGGTATTGAAGAAAAAAAATTATAGAATTGAGAAAATTATTTTTGAGAGTAGACCTGATTGTTTTGTGAGTGCAAATCTATATATTCCAGAAAAAATTGCTCCTCCTTATCCAGCAGTTATTGCCTCCTGTGGTCATTCAAAAGAAGGGAAAGCAGGAGAAAGATATCAGGAATTGTGCCAGAGACTTGTCCATAATGGTTTTTTTGTTTTAATATATGACCCATTTGACCAGGGAGAGAGATTACAGTATATCAATTTACCAGGAAAATCAGTTTTGAAAAAAGGACTCTGTATTGCTCATAATATGATAGGTAAACAGATGAATTTAATTGATGAATTTTTTGGTTCCTGGAGGGTATGGGATGGAATCAGGGCAGTTGATTATATAATGGAAAGGGAAGAATGGGATAGAAAATTTATTGGAATAACAGGAAATTCTGGTGGAGGGACATTAACAACATGGTTATGGGCAATTGAAGAAAGATTAACTGTTGCTGCTCCCTCATGTTTTGTAACACCATTTTTATACAATATTGAAAATGAAATGCCTCAGGATAATGAGCAATATCCTCCTGGGCTTCTTGGAGAAGGACTTGAACTTGCTGATTTTTTTATATCTCGTGTTCCAGACCCTTTAATAATTTTGGGCCAGAAATATGACTATTTTGATATCAGAGGTTTTAAGGAAATATGTGAGGAAGTTTTATATTTTTATAAACTATTTAATTCAGAGGAAAATTTCGGTTTTTTTATAGGCACAAATCCCCATGGTTATTATCCTGACGCCCAGAAAGAAATGGTATCTTTTTTCTGTAAAATTGCAAAAAGGGAAATAATGAATCTTGAGCCAGAAATTGAAATAGAAAAAAGTGAAAATTTGTATGCAACTAAAAAAGGTAATGTTATACTGGAAGGTTCAAAGCCACATTATATGATATTAAAGGAAAAAGCAGAAGGGATAATAAAAAACAGAAAAAAATTGAACGAAGAAGAGTTAAAGGAAAATATAAGAAAATGTTTAAAAATTCCGGAAAATATAGATGTTCCTCATTATAGAATTTTACGTCCTTTCTATTGGGAAGGTAAAAGAATTGGAAGATATGCAGTTGAAACAGAAGAAAATATATGGGTGATACTGAAAAAAGTAAATGCAGAAAAACCCTATTTCCTTGAAGTTGAAGAAGAGATAAATTTATATATTCCTGATATTTCATCTGAGGATGAGATAAAAAGAGATAATAAGTTTAAAGAAGAAAAAAATTATTTTATAGATGTTAGGGGACTTGGTGAATCAATGCCTGTCTCTAAGAAATTTTTCTTTCATCCTTATGGATATGACTATATGTTTGATGGACTTTTTATATTATTTGGAGAGAGTTATCTTGGAAAAAGGATTTATGATGTCCTTTCTGTTTTAAAATTACTCAATTCAAAGGGATGCAAAAGAATTAATCTTTATGGAAATTGTCAGGGTGCAATAATAGGTATTTTTGTATCTCTATTTTCTGATTTAATTAAAAGTGTATCTTTTAAGAATTTATCAGAGTCATTTTATTCATTAATAGAAAAACCTTATGTTAAACTTCCTTCTTCAAACTTTCCAAAAGGTATTTTAAAGATAACAGATATTCCTGAAATTTTAGATGTAATTGGGAAGAGAATTGAAATAAAAATTTCATAAGTAATTTTTGGTTTTTCTCTTTTTTTAATCCCTTTATTTTCATTCTAGTCATTTTCCCCTCCAAGTTTTCTGCCATAAGGAGATATTAAAAAGTCAAATTATTTATTTCGTCTCTCTGAAATTTTGGTAGTTTCTCAATTTTATCATTTACTTTATAAAAAACACCTTTTCCCTTTACTACTTTTCCAATTATTTCAAATTTTATTTTATTTTTTCTGCAGAAGTCAATAAGTTTTTTTTCATGTTTTTTGCTGATAATTCCAATAATGCAACCTGATGAAATTATACCGAGTGGATTTAAATTTAAAATTTTACAAAACTTTATAATTGGTTTATAAAATTTCAATTTTTTTAAATCAATCAAAAGACCTATATTTTTACTTTCAGAAATTTCATATAGGCCAGTTGATATTCCTCCTTCTGTTGGGTCATGCATATATTTTATTTTTAAGTTTTCCCATAATTTTTTCGTCTCTTTAAATACACTTATCCCTGGATTTTTAATTGAATTTTTGATTTTATTCAAATACTTTTCAGAGAAATATTTTTTTAATTCCTCATATTTTTCTCTTGCTATAATTGATGCACCTTCAATTCCAATTTCATTAACAAGAAAAACTATATCTTCTGGGATTACTTTTTCAAATTTTATTTTCCTTATTTTTTTACCTATTGTAAAACCAACTCCTATAACATTTTTAATATCAGGAATAATTTCTGTATGACCACCTATCCACTTTATATTAAATTTTTTACATTCCTTGCTTATCTGTGAAAAAACATATTCAATCTCATTAAATTTTGTTCCTTCAGGGAAAAATAAACAGCATAAAAAATATAAAGGGACTCCACCCATAACAGATATATCATTAACATTTATATTCACAAGATAAAAACCTATATCTTTTGATGTTAAAGTTATTGGGTCTGTTTTTGCATATATATATTTCTCATCAAATTTAAAAATAGCACAATCAATACCAATTCCTGGAGAAACAAATATATCCTTTGAAGTGTATTTTTCAAGTAGATATCTTAAAAATTTATTTGGGAGTTTGCCACAAGGAAATCCCTTTAAACTAACAACATATTCAATTTCCCTTATATCATCTAAAATAAAATCTGCCTTTTCCTTTATAAAATCCTCTTCTCTTATATATTCACTTAAAATTCCACATGTAATAAGATTCAATTTTTTACCACATCTTACATCAAAAGGATGGTCTCCTACAATTAAAACTTTCCCTTTTTTTAAATTCAATTTTTCAAGGGCTTTCTTAATATGTAATGGATCTGGTTTTACTTTTTCAACATCATCTCTTGTAAGAATAATATCATAAGGAATATTGAATTTATTTACAACTTTATAAACCACATCTTTACAATTTCTTGTAATTATACTTACTTTTATACCATTTTCCTTTAATTTTTCAATTAATTCAACTGCACCCTCTTTTGGTCTTGTTTTTTCACATGCTCTTATTTCTTCTTCTCTCAAAATTTTATGTCCTATTAAATAAAACTCTTCTCCCTTTTCCTTATTTAATTTTCTAATTTTTTCAAGAATTTCAAGTATAGGATAATTTTTTTCAGGGATTTTTAAATTTCTTTTTTTTGCCGCATTTAATATTTTCTCTTTTATCCTCTTAAAATCAATTGAAAGTTCTACTATTGTTCCATCAAAATCAAATATTACTCCTTCCATTAAATTTTTTTCTTAAAGTTTTCTATTCCTTTTTTAATTGGATGGACTGGATTTTCTGGCTCTCCTTCATATTCAAAAATAAGAGGGCCTGAAAAATTTATCTCTTTAAGTTTATTTACAAGTTTTTCTATATCAATATTCCCTTCTCCAAAAACAACATCCACTGCTTTTCTATTCTTCTCAAAAATAAAATCTTTTAAATGAACAGAATATAATCTCTTATTAAAAGTTTCTATCATTTTTAAAGGAGAAATACCAGAATCAAGTGCCCATGCAGTGTCAAGACATAATCCAATCTTTTCTGAAGTATTTTTAAAAACATAATCAAGTGATTGAATATTACCAAGCCAGTGAGAACCACCATGATTATGAATTGCAATTTTAACACCATATTCTTCTGCAAGTTTTTCTACAAGTTTGAAGCAATCAAATATTTTATTAATATCAAAATCTGCACTTATATATTTTGCTCCACACATTTCCACAAATTCAAAGTATTTCCTTTCATTGACTTCATTATTTGAAAAATATTGAACACCAATAGAATATATATCAACACCTTCATCCTTATAAATTGAAATAACTTCTTTAAATTTTGATGTATCAAGAAAATCAACGTGAACTACACATAATTCAATTTTATTTAAACCAAGTTCTTTTACCATTTTTGCAACTATTCTATTATCCTTAAAATTCCTAAAACAATAACTTTGAACACCCAAATTTTCTATAAAACTATTCATATTTACCTCCCCTGAAAGCATAGTGCAACATTGCACTATGAGTTAATTATTTTTTCTTTTTTTATTCTCTTTTCACTCCTCCTTGTTTTTTTGGGGTCCTTACCATCCTCCCCTTCATCCCTAATTGCACACATTATATAATTCGGCTCCCCAATCTCCTTTTATAGAGTGCAAGACCTATCCGGCCTTCACTACGGAAACATAAGGGCCAGCCAGATAATTTATCCTATATCCTCTATTTTCTTTTAACATATAGTATATTATTGTCAATAACCTCCTGGCTACAGATACGTTGGCTGCATTTGCTCCCTTTCTTTCTTTTATCTTCTGATAATAATACCTTAAACTACTGTCCTTTCTTATAGCTGGCCATACAGATTCTATTAACGCCCATCGTAAAAATTTATTCCCATTCTTTGTTATACCTCCATGAAACATCTTATTCCCACTGGCATATGTAGATGGAACTAATCCACCATAACTACTTATCTTCTTCACACTCGGAAAACGATTGATGTCATCTATCTCATATGCTACCAATACAGAAAAAAACTTCCCCATACTATCTGCTATTCGTATTATATCTACCATCCTATCTCCTTTACTTAACCTATCTACAAGCCCATCTGTTTTCTTTATATACTCCCTTGCTTACCAAAAAGCTCTGTCCTTAAAAATTCACTCCTTACCTCTGGGTGTCTGGCCAAAATCGCCTGTATTCTGTTCTTTACCTTCCTCATCTCTATTTTCGGTACATATGCCTCAGGAATAAGATCTACCCTCAATAAATGAGCAAGTATCCTCGCATCTATTTTATCTGCTTTTATCTTCGCATCCGCTATCGCCTTTACTTTCAGTGGATGTGCTAACTTTACCCCATCTATCTCCTCCTCTAACCAGTCATACATCACACTCCAATTCCGACCTGCTTCTATTACTGCTTTGGTTCTCCCTTCCCTCCAACCTCTTAAAAACTTCTTCAACTCCTCTCTATCATTTACTACCTTACCTTCCTTCACTATCCTGCCTTTCTCATCCATTACCACTATATACGAAAACTTCTTATGCTGATCTACTCCTATATATTGCATAGCGCACCTCCTTTTCCTTTTATTTTATCATCGGTGCACTATGCTTTCATTATATCTCCCTTTTTTAATTTTTCTCTAAGGATTTCAATTTTTTCTTCTTCCTCTTTTTTCAACTCATCTTCAAAAATTTCAAACTGTAAAATTTCCTTGAAGCCATTCTTTAAAAATTCTATCAATTCTTTTTCGTCAATATCTTTTACTATATTATTAAGAGTGCAAATTTTAGAAAAATCAACTTCCTTTAAAAATATATTTTCCCATAAATTCTTCCTTATATCAATCAAAATTGAACCATGTTGTAAAAAAGAAAATTTATTTCTTACTTGTGCAGAACCAACTATTTTTTTATCATTATAAACAACATCATATTTTGAAGAGAGGGAGAAACATGCAAAATCTGTAAATGATGGCTCTTTTCCAGTAGAAAAACCTCTTAAATTCAATTTTATTCCTTTCTTTTCCATCCCTTTTATTATTGAATTTGAAATTATAAAATATGTTGAACTTGGCATAGAAAAATATTTATGATGGGAGATATTTGCACAGAAAGAATATGTTATTTCAATATCATGGAAAATTGCACTTCCTCCTGTTGGTCTTCTTACAACTGGAATTCCATTTTTCTGGCAAAATTCAATATTTACCAATTTCTCCGGTATCTGATTATAACCAATTGAAACACTGCTTGGTACCCATTTATAAAATCTTAAAACAGGAAGAGTATTTAAATCAATAGAATTTTTCCAAAAGAAATAGTCAAAAGACATATTGAAGAAAGGATCGTAATTCTCACATAAAATTAATCTACATTTCATTTGGCTCAATGAATTATTTAAAATTGCCCCTGGCCCGACTTGAACGGGCGACTTATCTCAGGAGGGGGTGCTTCCCCCTTCCTGATGTAGTTCTCCCCCCAAAACGAAAAACATAGGGGACAGTTCTTTCCCCTATAACCCCTTTGTGTCGCCCTATTCTTAATTGCCCCTGGCCCGACTTGAACGGGCGACACGCGGTTTAGGAAACCGCTGCTCTATCCTTCCTGAGCTACAGGGGCTATATTTTGATTATACACATAATTTATAATTTACTCAACTGAAATAAATTCCCACAATTTTCAATCTGTCAAGTATACCTTTGAAAACTCAAAATTTCTTATCTATCAAAGTTTCTATCACTTTTGATAATTTTTAAATAGAATAGATGACGAAAAATGTGATATAATATAAAAAAAATTAAGTGCGAAATTTTAAAAAAAGAAAAATGAAAAAGAATTATTTGAGGAAAATTATAGTAGGAGTGATTTTAAGTACTTTTGTTAATTCTTTAGAATGTTTAGATTTTTCAACAACTCTTAATTCATCAATAGAAATTATTGGAGAAAAGAAAATTATTAATGAAAATGCTTCTGCAATAGTTAAACAAGGGGATTACCTCTATATGGCGATAAATGAAAGCACACATCCTGTTTTAATATATGACATCACCAATCCAATAAATCCTCGTTTGGTTCATTATTTAGAAGTTTCTGGCCGTCCAATTCGTTTAAGGATTATAGATGATAAATGGTTATGGACTGTTTTTGAGAATGGAGAGGAAATTTATGACTTAACTGATCCATCACAACCAATTAAAGTTTCAGGTGGTCCAAATGTAACTCAATTGGAAAAAATTAAAAAAAAGGAAGAATGGCAATTTGAATTTTATGGCAAAAAATTTATTCTTCATCCTTGTCTTAGTTATTATACATTTACTAATAAAAATATTCTCTATTATGGAACATATGTAGACCCTACAAATGGAGAAACACCAATTACAGAAATTTATGATATAAATGACACAAAAGATCCTAAACTCCTTTCAATAATTGAAGAGGGACAACCTTCAAATCTTGTAGGAAATCTACTTTTTATTGGTTGCAAAATATATGATGTTAGCAATCCATCTGAACCAAAGAAACTAGGAGAAATAGAAAGAGATAATTTTAAAGAGTTAAAATTGAAAGATATTTATTTAAAGAATAATGTTGTATATTATGAAGATGGGAAACTTTATATTGGTATTGGCATTAGATATACGAGTTTCTGGGGATTTGAAAGAGGTAAACAAGTAGAAGAAACTCAAGAAGGTATCGCTATTTTTGATGCTAACGATTGGTCAAATATTACTCTTTTAGGCTGGTATATCCCTCCACTTACTCAAACTCCAGTAAATATTACAAGTATTGTTTCTCATAAAGATTATGTGTTCGCTGCAGATAGCCATTTTGGACTCAGAGTATTTGAAGTAAAGGATCCAAAAAATATTAAAGAAATTGCTTCTGATAGACAGATAATAGATTTATCAGCAGTTGCATATATTAAAAATAGAAAATTGCTTTGTATTGGAGAAGATATTATAGGAGGATTAGCATTTATTGATGTATCTGACCCTAAAAATCCTGAAATTTTAAGTAAAGTATGTGTTTGGCCTGCTCGTATTTCAGGTAATATAGGAGTTTACAAAGATAGATATATCTATGCTCAAGGTGAATGGATTAGACCAAGGCCTCGTTTTACTTGTCTTTTTATCATTGATACAGAAGATGTTCGCAATCCCAAAATGATTGTAATTCCTGGAATCCTTGGTAAATCTTATGGTATGGTTATAGTTGATGATTATCTTTATACTTCTGGAGGCACTATTTTAAATCTTTCCAATCCGGAAATTCCAACAACAGTGGGGCTTTTACCATGTAGTGGCCATCAAATTAATTATAAAGAACCTTATTTATATATTACCAATTTTATTCGTGGAGAACTTTATGTTGTAAATATTAAAGATAGAATAAAGCCAAAACTCGTTGGGAAGATGTCATTACCAGTTGGGCACCATGTAAGTTCTATGGAGATTATTGGTAAGTATTTATTTATTGGATGGGGTTATAAATCTCCCACTGAAGTTGGACAGAAGTATATAGATTTATTAGTTGCAATTGATATAAGTAATCCTTCAAAACCTTCTCTTGCAAAAATATGGGATACAAAAAAAGATTTGGGTTTTAATGAGCGGTTTACTTATACTCATGTTTGGACAGATGGGAAATATCTTTTTGTTGGTGTATATAATAAATGGCTTGCTATGTATGAAGTTATTGAAAAACCAAAATTGTCTCTTAAAAAAGTTAAAGAAATTGGAGGTCTGCCAAATGCCTGGTTTATGACAGGAGAAGCAGGAATAATTTATAGAATTTGTTTAGGTAAATTAGTAATTTTAAAATATTAAAGGAGTTAAAATGGAAATCAAAAATCCAAAACCAGAAGATTACGAAAAAATTTTGAGATTTCTTGAGAATGTTTATGGACATTCTTATAAATTTTTTCCATTAGGTTATCCACATGTTTGGAAGAAAGATAATTTTAATTTTGAGGAAACATTTATTATAGAAAAAGATGGTAAAATATGTTCTCTTGTAAGGAATTTTCCAATAATCACAATTCAAAATGGAATAAAGATTAAATTTGGTGGCATAGGTTCTGTATCAACTGATTATGAAGAAAGGAATCAAGGTTATATGACAGCTCTTCTAAATCATGCAATTAAGAGAATGGAGGAAAATGGTTATCATCTCTCAATTTTATGGGGAGACAGACATAGATATATGAATTTTGGATATGAAAATAGCGGGAAAGTAATAACGCTTACAATTACAAATAGAGGAATGCAGAAAGCCAATGTCTCTCCGATTAAAACAGAAAGATATCTTGGCCAGAAAAATATTTTAGAGAAAATAATAGAAACATACAATAAGAATAAATACAGAGTGGAAAGAAATTATGAATATTTTTATGAGATTTATAAGAAAGTAGGGACTGCTACATATTATGCTGAAGAGAATAACCAATTTGCATATGTAGTTATAGGTACAGGACCTGATTCAAAAGTTTTTGAGTATGGAGGACCTGCAGATTTAATAGTTAGAATTTTAAAATACCTTATTGAAAGATTTGGGAAAAAATTCTCAATTGATTTCCCAGATTTTTCAGAGATACCAGAAATAATGTGGGCTGTATCTACTTGGTGGAATATCACACCAGCAGGTATGATAAAAATTATTTCTTTAAAAAGAACTATAGAGGCGTTCTTACCTTTAATAGAAAAAAATATTGATGAATCTGATGAAATTGTTTTTGAAATATTGAATAAAGAGAAAGTGGGTATAAAAAAGGAAGGTGGGAAAGTAAAATTTATTAATGAGAGTGAAAATTATATAAAACTTAGTGAAATTGAAATGGTTAGATTATTTTTTAATCCTTGTATAAGCGAAGTTGGAAATAAGAAAACAAATGAGATTTTGAAGAAATTTCTTCCTATAAATATATTTTTCCCACTCTTAGACCACATTTAAATAGGAGAAAAAATGAAGAAGAGTGTAAATTTAGGGGTTTTAAGCAGGAATGTTGAATTTGAGGATGGATTAAAGATAATTAAAGATGCTGGATTTGAAGCAGTAGAAGTAAATACGACAGAAGAAGCAGGGT
>Ga0272449_1000388_pt1 | contig 53345 bp, 45 predicted proteins | sample YNPCB0241_FD_198679 | JGI IMG/M metagenome (GOLD analysis project Ga0272449, IMG submission 198679) | Hot spring sediment microbial communities from Yellowstone National Park, WY, United States - YNP-CB-024-1 | ecosystem: Environmental > Aquatic > Thermal springs > Hot (42-90C) > Sediment...
GATCAGGCGCCACTGGGCCGGAGCTCTAACAGTCGCGGACCAGCTCTCGATCAAGTTCCACTGGGCCGGTGCCCTGACCGTCGCGGTCCAGGAGTCAATGAGGTTCCAAGCCATCGGAGCCCTAACGGTTCCCGCCCACGTCTCGATCAGGTTCCACTGGGATGGCGCCCTGACCGTTGCGGTCCAAGTCTCAATGAGGTTCCATTCGTATTGTTTGGCAATTACACCGGCATAATCAAGCATGAGGCTCGTTCTAACGATGTCGTTATCAGGCTGCACGTAGCGAACCCGAACTTCCCCATTCACGTTGTCGATTTGGTTCTCCGTGATGTTGTAAGTGAAAACGGTATAGGTGGTTGAGGTTAGATTGCCGATGTTTTCCCACAACCCCGTCGAGAAGTTGTAGAGATAGACGCTCACCGGTTCTGAGTCCCCCACCAAGTAGTACCCGATCTCCAGCCGATAGTCGTAAAAATTCTCAAAGGGTATCCCGGTGATATTGTGTTGCACATTTTCGCGGTAGGCATAGGAGCGGGGCTTGAACTCGATCCAGTCCACCTTCAAGTCAAAGCGAGTGCTGGTCCCCTTGACCCCAGAAACCCTAATTTTCCAGTTTCCGGAGGCGTCCCTGAAATTGGTCGGGTTAGTCGTGATGGTCTGGGTCTGAGTCTGGTCGGTGTTTGCCGCGCCTGAGGTGTAGCTCAGGTAGCCGTCCTCCCCGCTCTCCGCATATCTTCCCAGGCTGTAGTTGTAGAGCTGGAGGATCACGTTCACGCTGTCGGTGGTCCACTGGCTGTCCACCGTCCAGGTCAGGTTGCTCCACTGCTCCGTGTTGGAGGTGCCGGTGAACTCGACGTTTTCCCTGTACTCGCTGGCGGTGGGCAGGCGCAGTGCGATTAACCTCGCGTTCCTGATGTAAACGGTGGTCCCCGCGGTCTGGGTGTAGAACGATATCGTGGCAGTCTGACCACCGGAGAGGCCGGTGAGCCTTTTGGATATCGTGAAGGTGGGCCACTGTGCGGTTTCGGCGACATCCACAATGGAGTTTCCATAGTCCGTGCCGTTTATGGTCAGTCTGGCGCCAACGTAAACAGTTGTGCTTGAGGTGTTTATCTGGCCCGTGGCGAGGAACAGGTAGTCACCGGACTCAGTGGGTGTGAAGGTCAGCGTTGTCTTGGTCGTGCCCGGGGCAATCGATGTCGTGCTGCTCAGGCTGTCGGAGTTTTCGGCGAAGAACTCCCGGAAGACGGCGGAGATCGGGATGGCGTAAAGGTGAACGTTCTTGTAGGTCAGGATGCCGGCGGAGGTTTTCATCTGAATTTTTATCGTGTGGCTGGATCCACCGCTCAGGGAGACCACATCGTGAAACGCGGCGCTGAGGTAATGGTTTGCGTTTGCCTGCCGGCTCCAGAATTCTCCCCGGTTTTCCCCGTCCACGAGTAGCAGCACTCCGTTGTAGTTTGCGGCAGTACCGTTAGTCACATCGGCGTGGGCCAGGATGAGCCAGTTTTCCGTAATCTCCGGGGTAAAGCTCAGGGTGGCGATATCGGTGTAGGTGGTTGATGTGGTTGTGCCGTTGCTCGGCTCTGAGAGTTGGAAGTTGTTGCCGATGCGCATGGCTATTATCCGGGCGTTTTTGATGGTGGCAGTATTTAAGGCGCTCGTCGTGGCATACTGGATTTTTATCGTGTGAGACGCTGCCGTCAGGTCTGCTACCTTGAACGCCACGAAACTGCGGTATATGTCGACGTCGGTATCGTCCGCCACAAAGGTTTCGGCAACGCTTGTCCCATCTATTGTCAGCTGGGCCTTGGTGGTTCGGTTAGCGGTTGTTGAGGTTCTCTTAATCTCCGCCGTGGCGATGATGAGGTAGTTGTCAGCAGCGGATGGCGTCCAGGTCAGGGTCGCCTTGTCTTGATAAGTTGTGCTGATGGTTGTCGACCGGGCTTCGCTCTCGGCCACCTGGACATCTCCGGCAAAAGCCGAGGGATAGCCCCTGAACCGCAGGTAAGTGCTGTTGTCATCGCTTCCGAGGTCCCCGACCCCCCCGCTGACGTATTTAGTGCTGCCCAAAAGGTTGTAGCCCGCAGGGTTGTAGGACTTGAGGCTTCCAACATCATTCTCGTAGATGTTCTCATAGCTTCCATCGCTGTACATCTGCGCCGCCGCGAAGTTGTCCGTCCCGCCCTCGTAGACGGTCTCGGTGGTCACGGGGAAATAATTTTCATTGCTCGCCGGTGGATCCACGATCTGGTCGAATTCAAGGTAAGCAGTTTGGGGGTCGGAGTTCACTATCTTCAGGTCAAAGGTATCATGGGTACCCACCATGTTGGTCAGGTAAATCTTGTAATACCCTTCACCCGTTATCACCGGAAACTCGGCGATCTTCCCGGAGCTGTCGGGGTAGTAGACCTCGACCCAGGTGTTTAACCCCTGCGTGTTTCTTACATAGATGGTTATGTCATTCCTGTTGTTGAGCTCCTTCTGGAAGAGGACCCTCACCCATTCGCCCTCGTAGATCGGCTCCGACCACACGCCGTCCCTTGTTCTGACTTCCTCGGAGATGTCGGAGAGGAAATCTCTGTTCTCGTCGAGGTGTGCCGCCTTTTCTATTGAAATTTCCACCCAGTCCTCGCCGGTCGCTCTCCCGCCGTTGTAGATCAGCTCCGAGCGCAGGTGGTATTTCTTCGGCTGCAGCGAGGCGGGCTTCGGAGATTTGAAGACGTAGGACCTGGTGACCGAATCGCTGACCTTGCCGACCCGCCATTCTATCTTGTTGTAATTTTCATCGTAATCGCTGACGGTCCCGCCTCCAGAATCGACGATGGTCCAGCCCTTGGGGAAGTAATCGATGAGGACGGCGTTCTCGACCGGAGAGGAAACGCGCGCGGTGATCTCCATGGTCACTGGGGAGAGCGGCGGTGCCTTGTGCTTGCCGCCCCGGTCGCTCGAGAGCTTCCTTTCAAAGGTCACGCTGACGCCGCCGATGTTGACCTGAAACGGCGCTGCAGCCGCGAAAAGGCCCCCGATGACCTCCAGCAGGAAAAACAGCGCGATCAACCTGAGGATTCTTTTTTGGGACCAGATCGTGCGGGTGGAATTCCACCCTGATCCCAGGCTATGGGAGGATTTCCGGCCCGCCCCTTTTTGACGGTTTTTCTGGTCACGTGATTCGATGCGTCCCTTTCCAGGATTCTGTTTCACCTTTTTCTGATCGGCGGCCCGTTTGTTTCTCCCGCAAATTCCTGCGGGACCGCGCGATTTTCTAACCGGATCGCGGAAAATTTTGAATAATTTTGTAGGAAAGAGTCCCCAGGCTGGAGATGGCCCTGTCTCTAAAAGCCTTCCCTCCAGTGGGGACTCCCCGATTGTCTCGGACGGTCTATGCAAGGGTGCGCACCCTGAGATCCGCTTCCTACGCTGAAAACTAGGCGGCGATTTTTCTCGGCAGGTTCGGAAAAGGAGATTCTTTCGAGAATATTCGAAAAAGTAATAAGGGGATTCCAGTCGCTGCTTAATCCTTTTCTTTCAATTTTTGAAACTTGATAAGCCTTATGTGGGCGAATGCCGAATTTAACAAGGGGTTGGGGGTGAATAAATGGCGTTGAAGAATCGCCCGAAGAAGGAGGAGCCCACCGAGCCCGAGTGGATAAAGCTCGGCATACCCGGATTCAACGATTTGATCGAAAGAGGAATTCCCCGGGGGGCGAACGTCCTGGTTTCCGGTGGCCCCGGCACTGGCAAGACCATCTTCTGCATGCAGTCGCTCTACCACGCAGCCCGCGAGGGCCACGACTGCCTTTACATCACCTTTGAGGAGACGCCCAAGAGGCTGTGGCGGCACATGGAGAGATTCGGATGGAAGGTCAGGGAGGTTGCGGAGAAGGATGATGGGCTGCTGCTCAAGGTGGGTGACGCCGAAAAGGGGGGCTCGATCCTCATCCGGATGCTGGACCCCTTCAGGATCACCCGCGCCGTTGAGGGGCTGGTGGAAAGGGCCGCCGGGAGGATCTCCATAGAGCTAAAGGGAATACCGGACCTCATCCCGTCCGGCATGAAACCCTACCTCATCGCCATGGACTCTCTCTCCGCGCTGGAGTCGGCTTTCATCAAAAAACCGGAGGGCTACCGCATCTATGTGGAGCAGATCTTCAGGGCCTTTGAGAGGGCCGGGGCGACAACCTTCTTGACAACCGAAATTGAGGAGACGCCGGTGAGATACTCGCGCTCCGGAGTGGAGGAGTTTCTCGCCGACGGGGTCATCGTGCTCTACAATGTCAAGGTGAAGGGGCATCGGGTTCAGGGAATTGAGATCCTCAAGATGAGGTGTGCCAAGCACGAGAGGAGAATCGTCCCCATGCAGATAACACCTGAGGGCATCAAGGTCTTCCCGAGCGAGACCATCTTCGGGGCGGATGAACTGAAATGAAGTCCCTGGCAAGGGTTGGAGCCTTTGGGATGGGCCGCGCGCGTGGTGGTGACATGGGCCGGAAGGGAGCGAAACCGTCGTCCTTGCTCATCGCGGGGTTACTTCTGGCCGCCGTGCTGCTGGCAGGGGTTCCCTTCGCGACCGGTGCCTCTTATACGAGATACGCGACCCGCTCTGGCTCCGAAGGGTGGGTAAACCCCGGAAATGTGACGGGGCCCCCTGATGGTCAGGGGGCGGAATCCCCGATCGCGGCCAGCCTCAGCATCTGGGGCTTCGGTTTTGGGAAGGGGACAGGCACCATCACCAGAGTTGTCATCAAAGTCGTCTATCGGGTGGATGTGCCCGCGGTGGATGATTCGATCTATCTGGAGTATACCCTGAACCCGGGGGAATCCGCCGGCGCCAACTACCTTGTCTGGGTTCCCACGGACACCAGTTGGACCGAGAAATCCCTTGACATCACCTCCGATGATTCGGTCAATGGTGGTTCCTGGGACTGGGACGACATAGCATATCTATATATTCGGGTGACAAACAGCAGCGTCGGCGATCCGGATAATTCCGTGGTCTTCGTGGACGCCATATATGTGGAGATAACAACTGCCGAGGGAACGACGACATCGGCACCGGCCACGACAACAATAACTTTTGATTTCTCGCTGAGCGCTTCACCCGATGTCCTCACCGTCCAGCAGACCGACTCGGTGTCAACAAAGGTGGACGTCAAGCTGACCTCTGGTGCACCCGCGCCGGTGTTCCTCAGCGGCTCCTGGGTCGGGACTCCGCCCGCCGGGGTCACCCTAACCCTGAGCACCTCCTCCGGCACTCCTAACTTCAGCAGCACCCTGACCTTTTCCACGACCATGGAAACGACCCCGGGATCTTTCATCTATCAGGTGAGGGGCATCAGCGGTGGCATCGTCCGTAGTGTCAACATCTCAATAGTGATAACTGCGCTGGCCCCCCCGGCCGCCCCGGTGCTGCTGTCCCCCGACGACAAAGTAACTCTGGACACCCTCACCCCCACCTTCGACTGGACCGATGTTGTTGCCTCCACCTACGATCTGGAAATTGCCACCGACCGGGATTTTTCCCATATCATTCTTACCAAGGTGACGATGGAGTCGAGCGCCACCCTGTCTCAGCATGAGGCGCTCTCCTACGGAACGGTTTACTACTGGAGGGTCAGGGGAGCGAACGCCGCGGGAGTTGGGGACTGGTCCCAGGTCAGATCTTTCACCGCGAAGATCGGTGCCCCCAAAGTCCTGGGCCTGAAAATAGCAGCCGGCGCCAGATATGTGAATTCAACGGAGGTTCAGCTCTCGATAACCGCGCTCAACGCCGTTCAGATGTCTTTCTCGAGCGATGGCCTAACTTGGAGCGATTGGGAGGATTTCCAGCCCACGAAATCATTCACCATTTCACCCCCCGACGGCACGAAGAACATTTACGTTCGGGTGAGGGATGCCGCCGGGGACATCGGACAATCAGCCGTGGCCTCGGTGGTCCTCGACCAGACGCCGCCCGTCACGAGGCACTTTCTCTCGGGAAGCCAGGAGGGCGGTGCCTTTCGGGGTTCGGTGGTTGTCACCCTCGTCGCCGAGGATTCGACCTCGGGAGTCCTGGGGACCACCTACCGCGTTGACAACCAGGACTGGGTTGTCGGGAACACCATTGTCATCGCCCAGGACGGCACGCACAGGGTGGAGTACTACTCGGTGGATCAGGCGGGCAACGTGGAGGCCAGCAAAAGTTTTGAGGTTGTCGTCTTCACCCCGACCGCCCTGCCCCCAGTTATCCAGCAGTACTGGTGGGCCATGCTGGCTGGCGTTGTGGCCGCGGTGGTGGCTTTCACCTTTGTCCAGCGGAGGCTGAGGGTCGCCAGCAGGCTCAGGCAGATAAGGAAGGAGAAGGCCGAGCTGCCCAAGCTGAAGCGGCAGGCGGAGATCAAGTACTTCAAGGAGGGGTTGATCTCCAGGGAGACCTATGATAAGTTGATCGAGGAGTACGAGAGGCGCAGGGCCGAGCTGGAGAGGGAGGAGAGGCTGCTGCTGGAGAAGCTCAAGAGGCGGTCCAGGAAGGGGAAATGAGGCAGAGGTGGCGGACGAGGTCGGTTCCTGAGGCATCGCGGCGCTGGTTTTTGGATATATAAAGGAAATCTTTCAAAATCTGAAAAATAAAGGATAAAAAATTCTCACGCCTAAGTGAACGCTGGTGCAAGTTCTGATGGCCGCCAGAAACCAAGCTCTGAGCCGCAATCACGGGAGCAGCGGCGGGCGGGAAGCGTTTTCGTTGCAGTTGTGGGGGGGGGGGCAAAAATTAAAGACCAGCGACCCAGGAAAAAGGAGACTTTTCCGGTCGGGCTGCTTTTGGAAGAACTGGAGAGGGTGAGGCCGGGGGAGCACCTCTGCTGCATTTACCGGAGCAAAGGCGAACGCAATTCCGTTCTGGTTGCTTTTCTCCTTGCCGGGCTGAAGAAAAATGAAAAATGCCTCTGCGTCTTGGATGAGAGCACCGAAGAGGAGATCATCCAGGAGTTTCACAAAGAGAAAGTGGATGTTGAGAATTACCTCAGGTCAAAGCAGCTGGAGTTTTTCAGGGCTGAGGAGGCCTACCTCAAGGAAGGCTACTTTGATCCGGACAGAACCGTGGAGATGATAAGGCTGGCCGAGGCGGCGGCGATCAAGGAGGGCTACACGGGGCTGAGGGGGGCCGCCGAGGCGAGCTGGTCGCTGCGGAAGCTGCCCGGGTCCGAGAGGCAGATGGAGTACGAGGCGAAAATAAGTCAACTGCTGCCCCGGAGCCGGATCACGGCGCTCTGCTTGTACAGTGAGAAAAAATTTTCCCTCAAGGCCCTGATTGATGCGATCTGCTTGCACCCAAAGATCATCCTTTCCGGCATCGTGGGCGATAACCCCGCCTGCATTCGGCCGGAAGATTTCCTCGCCGGGGAAAGAGGTGAGGCGACGCGCGAGGTTTATCGGAGGATCAGGGATACCATAGCTGAAAGGATGAGGCTGGCCAGGGAACGGGAGCTGGCGCAGGAGCATATAAAACGGACGCAGGAATATCTCGAGCTGATAATTGAACGGATGCCTATCGGATTGATCGTCTGGGATAAGGACTTCAGGGTCAGGACGTGGAACGCGGCGGCGACAAAGATACTGGGTTTTTCCCGGGAGGAGGCGCTGGGGAAACATCCCTACGAGTTCATGGTGCCCCGGGAGGTCCAGCCGCAGACAGATGAGATCTGGCGCAGGTTGCTCCAAGGTGATCAGACGGCCCACAGCATCAACGAGAATTTGACCAAGGATGGCCGGACCATCGTCTGCGAGTGGACGAACACACCGCTGCGAGAAGCCGACGGCACCGTGGTCGGCGTTCTCTCCATGTTTCAGGACATCACCGAGCGAAAGAGGGCAGAGGAGGCGCTGCGGGAGAGCGAGGAAAGATTTCGCATGCTTGTTGAGACGATGAACGAGGGACTATGCGTGTTGGATGAGAAGGGCAACATCACCTATGTGAACGAAAGGTTCTGCAAGATGATGGGTTACTCGCGCGAGGAGTTGATCGGGCGCCGGCTGATAGATTTTGTGGATAGCGAATATGTTAAGGTTTTTGAAGAAAATTTCACGAGGGCAAGGAAAGGTGAGCGCACTAGCTATGAGCTGGTGCGGGTGAGAAAAGATGGACGGAAAATACACACGATTACTTCCGTTGCGCCAGTTTTTGATAAGGAAGGGCGCTTTAAAGGTTCGTTCGCCGTCGTCACCGATATCACCGAACTCAAAAAAATGGAGCAGTCGCTGCGGGAGAGTGAGTTGAAATATTCGACAATTGTGGAAAAGGGAAATGATGGGATTGTCATTGTTCAAGACGGGTTGATAAAATTTGTGAATGAGTGGATCTTGAAGACCACCGGTTTCACCGCTGAGGAGGTAATCGGAAAGCGCTACTTCAATTTTATTTCCCCGTCTTTCAGGAAGCTGGCGGCCGAAAGGTATGAAAAGAGGATGGCGGGGGAGAAGGTCCCGGAGAGGTATGAGTTGGAGCTCCTTTCTAAGGACGGCAGATCCATACCTTTTGAGATAAGCGCTTCAGTTATCGAGTACGAGGGCAGACCGGCGAATCTGGCCATACTCAGGGACATCACCGAGCGCAAGTTGGCCCAGAAGAGGTCCCGGGAGCTGATCTACAGGATCTACAATATTACCCCGGGCGATTGCTACCTCATTCAGTCGCAGGAGCTGGCCTACCGCTTGTTTGCGCAGCTTTTGTTGCACGAGGTCCCGGGGTTGTGTCTGTCTCGGGAAAGGCCGGACAAGCTGTTGCAGTACGGCATCCCGAAGGATAAAATGGTCATTATATCGGGCGTGCCGGTGGCTGGTTTTGAGAGCGTTGATGATCTGCAGAAGGTCGGCATCAGGATATCGGAGTTTATCCGGGAGAATAAGGAGTCAGTAGTTTTGCTGGGCGGGCTGGAATATCTGATCAGCCGTTTCGGGTTTGAGAGCGTTTACAAGTTCCTCCAGGAGAAGCGCTTCAGCTTCATGGAGGCCCGGGCCAATCTTTTGCTACCCATCGACCTGGCCACTCTCTCGGAGAAGGAAAGGGCACTGCTTGTCAGCGAGCTTAGGCAGCTGGGGCAGTAATCGTTTCTTGTCGGCGGAAAGGGGATACCGGGCCGGAATTAAGCTGCCAGCCGGATGGGAGTTGACGCCACGCCGAGGGTGGAGGTCACGCGGGAGGATCGTTTTCATGTCGATGGTCGGGCGATTTCTTCCGGAGTTAAAAACAGAGGGGCAGAGGTCCGGGGCTTGGGTTTTTAGTCAGGGCGGACAAACTTAATTCGGTGGTGGGATGCCGCTGGTTGAGGTGAGCGTGACCAAGGGGGCGCTGTCTCCTGAGGACAAGGTCAAGATGGCCAATGACATCTGCGACCTTTTGCTGAAAGCCATCCCGGGGCTGAGAAGGGAAGCGATTTCGGTGATATTTCACGAGCATCCGGGGGAGAACTGGGTGGTGGGCGGGGTGACGGTCAAAGAGCTCATCGAGAGGACAAAGGGGAAACGGTGACCGATCCCGGTGCGAGCGCCGCCGCTGGTAATACTTTTTTCTCTCCGGGCGTTTTTATCTTTGTTGTATTTACAACAAACGACCCCCCATTGGCCTTTTGTATTTAGGATAAAAACCGACATCAAGGACATTTGTTATATTTATAACAAACAAACGCCGTCTTCTAAAATATTTGTTATATTTATAACAAACGAATCCCGCAACTTTCCTTATTTTCATGGGCCCGCTGTTGAAACTCGTCATTTGTTATATTTATAACAAACGCCCTCTTGAACCATTGTTATATTTATAACAAACGAAATGGCGGTGCCGCCCTTTGATCAAATGTCTCGGCAGCCATCTTTAGCGCCAAGAAAAATTTCAGCGCCCGCCCGGCCCCAAAAAAATTTCAATGCGAATGCACCGGCGGCCTTCTCCTGATGACGCCACCCAGGAAATACCACAGGGGCCTGACCGGTGCCACCTTTCTCACCTCTTTTATCCGGGGCAGCATCACCGCGGAGACCGCCAGCCGCGATACCCCTGAGAGGAGGAAGATGAGGAGAAAAACGGAGGTGAACCCCACCCGGCAATAGGTCGCGAAAAGACCCCCCAGCGTCGCGCCGGCAAAGGTCCCCACCCCGTTGAGCACCCCAAAGTAGGCAAAGCAGAGGCCCATCCGCTGTCGGGACACGGCATCGTAGATGAAGTTCACCGAGGCCAGGTCAAAGCCCGCCCAGGCAAAGCCGCCGAAGGCCTCCACCAGGACCAGATAAATGGGGTCGCTGGAGAGGAGCCAGAGCAGGGGTATGAGGGGGATCAGGAGCCAGGCTATCCTCAGCGAAATCAGGTTGCCGTGCCTGTCGGAAAATCTGCCCCAGAGCGGCATGAAGATCACGTGGGTGAGCGAGGAGCTCAGAGTGATGATGACGAAGGTCAGGTAGCTGAACTTTAACTCCTGCGGCATGTAGACGGAAAAGAAGGGCGCCGCGAAGTAGACCGCCGTGGTCATGAAGGCGATGTAGAGGGTGAACCTGCCGAAATTGTTGTCCTTGGCCCTCCTGATGAAGCTGGAAAAGCTGAAGTAGTACTCCTCGCGGTATTGGAATTTCGGCTCATATTGCTGGGTCAAAAAGTACCACGAGATCAGCCGGGCAACCATCGCCAGCAGGAAGAGCGTCAGAAAGCCCAGCAGGACCTCCTCCCGGCTGAAGGCATTCAGGAAGAAGCCGCCGGCCAGCATCGCCAGAATCCCGGACAGCCCGATGATCGTGTTCCTCCTGCCGAAGAATCTGCCCCTTTCCCCCTCCGGGACGAGGTCGCCCATCCATGAGGACCAGGCCGGGGTGGCGAGGGAGCCCAGGAGCTGGTATCCGGTGTAAAAGAGAATCACCAGCGTCGGAGCGACAAGACCATCGAAGCCGGAGAGGAGAAACAGCAGCCCCACCAGGGAGATCGGGATCCAGGTCAGGGCCTGCAGCAAAGCGCAGGAGGTCACGATGCGCTTTCGGCTCATCCTCTGCATGAGCTGCGGGGTCTTCAGCTCCGAGAGGCTCGCGGCCAGCGTGGGGACCGAGGTGAGCAGGCCCACCTGAATCGCGTTGGCGTTGAGGGCGAGGGCATAGGGTGTGATGTAGGAGGCCCCGAGACCTGAGTTCACCGACCAGGCCAGGCCATCCCTTATGCTGTACTCCAGGCTCCTCTTTCTCACGCTTTTCTTCATGCCGTCACCATCCACCGCAGCGTTGCCCGAATGTTGAGTTGGTTAGGTCCTCCCGCCGTTAAAGCTTGTCCCGGCGGTACCGACTTTAACGAGAGCCTAATATTGATAAAAGGATATTCGGGATTGGGAAAAAAGTGAAACTGGCCTTCATAGACTGCAGCATCGCCGGCGTCTCCGGTGACATGCTGACGGCGGCCCTCATCGACGCCGGGGCATCGGCCGAGAGGGTGAAGCGGGCCATGACTTCGGCGGGCGGTTGCCTCGGTGAGGTCAGGGTGAGGATCAGGCGAGTGGAGATAAACGGCATCAGGGCCGCGAGAGTTGAGGTCGAGACCCGGGACGAGGGCGGTAGAAGCTACCACGAGATCGTGACCAAGCTGAAGAAAGTCAGCATGCCGGAGCAGGTTAGAGCCAGGGCCCTCGCCGCGCTCAGGAGGCTGGCGGAGGCGGAAGCCAGGGTTCACGGCAGGCCAATTGAGGAGCTCCATCTGCATGAGGTTGGAGCCGCCGATGCCGTCGCCGATATCGTCGGGGCGTGCACGGCGGCCGATGACCTGGGCCTGTTCGAGGGGGAGATCATCTCAAGTGAAATCGCGGTCGGCAGGGGGATGACCAAGGCCACCCACGGCAACTTGCCCATCCCTCCCCCCGCCGTCCTCGAGATCCTCAAGGGCAAGCCCCTCTTCGGCGTCGACACCGACAACGAGCTGACGACCCCCACCGGGGCCGCGCTGGTCGCCACGCTGGCAGAACGCTTTGTCCGAGTTTTTCCCCCCATGCGCCTCACCGCGGTCGGTTACGGCGCCGGCAAGAAGGATTTTCCCTCCCCCAACCTCATGAGGGTCTGCCTGGGGGAGTCCGTGGAATCGCTGAGGCCCCAGGAGATAGCCGTCCTTGAGACCAACGTGGACAACGTCTCGGGGGAGGTCATCGGTTACACCCTGGGAAAGCTGCTGGCCGAGGGAGCCCTCGACGCCGGGGCCATCCCCATGGTGATGAAGAAGGGAAGGCCGGGTTTTCTGCTGCGGGTGCTGGCGCGGCCGGAGGACTCGGAAAGGCTGAGCCGGTTGCTGATGCGGGAGACGGGAACCCTCGGCGTCCGGCTGCTGCCGTCGGTCCACCGGTATGCGCTGGAGCGGGAGGTGGTCAAGGTCGACCTCAGGCTCGGCGGCCGCAGCTTCAGGCCGCGGGTGAAGATCTCGCGGGATGGTGGCAGGGTCGTCAGCTGCGCCGCGGAGTACGAGGATGCCCGGGCCATCGCGGAGAAGACAGGCACTCCCCTCCGCGAGGTCATCAGAAAGGTGGAGGACGTCGCGAGGAAACAGCTGGAGGGATGATTCCCCGCCTTTTTTTAACCCCCTCTCAAATTCCTCCGGGGAACCCTTGAAGAAGTTGATCCCGCCCGTGCTGCTCGCTTTAACCCTGACCATCGCGGCGGTTAGCGTCTGCCTGAACCCGGACCAGAGCCCGCGGACCCCCGATCAGCCCCTCATCGAGAGGACGGCGGTGGTTTCCTGCGTGATCGACGGCGACACGATAAAGCTGGAGGGTGGGGAAAAGGTGAGGCTGGTCGGCATCAATGCCCCGGAGCTGCACTCGAGCGACCCGGTGGAGAGGATGCGGGCGGAAAGGGCCAGGGAGTTCGTGGATAACTTTTGCCCGCCGGGTTCCGAGGTGGGCTTGAACGTGGATGATCTCGAGCCTCGGGACCGCTACGGACGCACGCTGGCGCTGGTCTACGTGAGGGTCGATGGTCTCTGGATGAACCTCAACGCCGAGCTGCTGCGTCGGGGGCTCGCCGAGGTCTTATTTCTGCCGCCATCTGAGTTTAACCCCTACCAGTGGCTTGATTTTTCCTAGCAAATTTTTGGCGCCCTTTCAGGTCACTTCCGGTGGTGACAGCAGAAAAGTTCAATGACATTACTTTCGGCGACCCCTCCTCAAAATTGGCTTAAAAGCTTCCCGCGAAGTCTGGTTGGTCGGAGAAAAATGATGGCCTGGTGAAACCGCTTGAACCCTTAACCTTCGCGGAGGTCTCAAATGAATTCATCTGCATGGCCGGCTGGTTTTCCCGGTGATCTGGAGAGGGCCCTGGACTCCATGGTTGAACGCATCATCGACCAGGAGAGGAGGAGAAAAAGGATCGGCGAGGTCCTTTCCGGGCTGGGAAAGGTCAGCCTGGCCGGGGTGGAAGACCTTGTGGAAAAGTCCCTGGTGAGGGAGGTGAAGAGGGATCCCCTTTCAGATTTGAAGGTGTGCGGTGTCGACGGAGGATTGCTGGACCAACAACTCCACGGCCTGGACCTCATCCTGATCCGGGCGGTGGCGGTGATCTTTCACTACCGCCGGGCCCTGCTCAACGGCGCCGAGTACCTCCCCAGCGAGTTTCCGCCGCTGAGGATGGTGGATGTCGCCGAGCCGCTTGACGCCTGGGAGTTCCAGCTCCTGGCCGGAATGGAGCGCCAGCTGGCTGAACTCGAAGTGGCCACAGAGGCCGCTGAAAGAGACGGCATCGGGGCGATACTGCTGGACGGCTCCATAGTTCCCCAGTACGTTGAGCGCTTCCCCCGCAGCCCGGTGCTGGTCGAGCGCTATCAAAAGTTAATTCAGGCCTACACCAAACTCTATCAGACCTGCGCGAGATCCGGTGTCCTGCTCTGCGGCGCCGTCAAGGACAGCCGCGGCGCCAGGTTTGTTGAGATCCTGAAGCGTGAGCTCCGGGATAAGTTTGGCCTCAGCCTGGAAAAGGAGGATTTCTCGGTCTTGGACAGGTCGCGGGACACGGTCCTCTTGAATCACCTGCTCCAGGTGGGCCAGCGCACCTCGGCCTTCACCTATGCGGAAAAGCCGGCGAGCTATGTCCTCAGCGATCTCGGCCCCTGGGCCCCAAAAATCTGCGCCTTTTACATCAAAACCGTCCCCTTTGACCGGCCGCTGCGGGTGGAATTCTTGGATCAGGGGGAGGACACGGCTGCCACCGCCGATCGCGTGGCCTCGCTGATCTTCGCCCTCTCTTCCCACCACGATGGATTCGGTCTGCCCTCGGTCATCGTTGAGGCCGACGCCTGCGTGAGATTGGCGGAGGAGGATCTTTGCCTGGTGAGGGACAGCATTTCCGACCGTCTGGAGCCCTCCCTCTTCCTGGAGCTGAGGCGGGAGAAAAAGCCCTTTTGAGGTGATCGTCTGGAGATCGGCACCGTCATAGTTGACGAGGGTTCACCGTCGCCGAACCGTTTCAGTTTTGTTGTCACCGTCACCGGTCGCGGCCTTCCCGTTCGCCAGGGGCAGTTTGTCGAGGTCAACACCGAGGAAGGCCGGGCGGTGGCTTTCGTCACCGATCTGGTTAAGACCAACAGGTACTTCATGAGGGCGGAGTCCGTCAGGGAATATGAGCGAAGGGGCAGTCCCCTTTCGGCGATATTCCCCGCCGATCGCTGGGAGTATCTGGTGGCCAGGGCGCAGGTCCTCGGGGTCCAGGGGGAGCACGGGATAGAGAGAAGCACCTTTCCACCCTCCCCGGGGGAGAAGGTCTCGGTGGCGGAGCCAGAACTGCTGTGGCGCTTTCTGGGGCTGAGGCCGAGCGGCGGGATTGAGGTGGGAAAGCTGAGGCATCATGAGCTGCCGGTCCAGCTCGATCTCAACAGGCTGCTGCGCAAGCACCTGGCGGTTCTGGCGATGAGCGGCGCGGGGAAATGCCTCGCCCCAGAAACCGCGGTGCACCTTTCCACGGGTGAGCTGGTCCCCATCGGGGAACTGGTCGATGGGGCGCTGGCGCGGGGAAAAGAGGTGGAAGGGGGCGTGGAGTTCACCAGGGAAAACCCTGATCGCCTGTCAGTTTTCACCCTGGGCAATGGATTCAGGTTGCGGAGGGCGGCCATCAAAGCCTTCGCGCGGAGAAATTTTTCCGGAAGGCTTCTGAAAATCAGGCTCGGGTCAGGCCGCTGGATTTCCCTCACCTCCAACCACCCCCTGCTCAGGCTCAACGGAAAGGCCCGCTGGGTGGCCGCGGGGGAACTCAGGCCGGGTGACGAGATCGCTGCGCCGGGCGAGGCTGACTTTGGAAAAGGTGCTGCGGCCCCAGCGCCGGATGTCGACCTCGGGCACCGGTTCTCCCGGCTGAGCCCCGACCTCCTGGCCGATGAGATCGTCAGGGTGGACCCCGTGGAGTATTCGGGTTATGTCTACGACCTGGCGGTGGAGGCTTCCGATAATTTTGTGGCGAACGACCTGATCGTCCACAACTCAAATTTTGCCGCGGTCATCGTTGAGGAAATTCTGTCCCGCTCCCCCGAGCAGGGCCGACCGGCGACGGTGATAATGGATGTGCACGGCGAATACACCGGCTTAGCCGAAGATCCCGGATTTTCGGACCGGGTGGTCGTGCTTAAAGGAGATGAGTTCAGGATCGGTGTCCCCAACGTCAGCCTGGCCCAGTTCCGGGAGTTCCTGCCCGAGATGTCCGGGGTGCAGGCGCGCGAGCTGCAGCGCGTGCTGGAAACGCTGTACGCGGAGTCCAGAAGCGGCAGGGGCCCCTTTGACCTGGACGACGTCATCGCTAGGGTGGAGGGTGGAGACGGCGTCAACAAGCAGCTTCAGCAGGCCCTCGTCAGCTGGTTGAACGACCTTCAGTCGCTCGGGATCTTTGACCGCGCCGACAACCCCAACTGGGAGCGGGTGGTTCTTCCCGGAAGGGCTCTGGTGGTGGATCTGAGCGACATGACGAGCCTGCGCAAGAAACAGGTGCTCGTGGCCTACGCGGCCCGGAGGCTGTTTCATTCCCGGAAGCGAAACCGCGTGCCGCCTTTTTTGCTCTGTCTGGAGGAGGCCCACCAGTTCTGTCCCGCGGTGGAGTCCAAGGAGGCGGCGATTTCGCGGTCGGTGCTGGAGATGATCGCCAGGGAGGGCCGCAAATTCTGCGCCTCGCTGATGCTCATTTCCCAGCGGCCGGTGAGACTTTCGACGACGGTTCTTTCCCAGGCCAACACCAATGTGATTCTGCGGATAACCAACCCCTATGACCTGGAGCACATCAAGCAGTCCTCCGAGGCCATAACCAGTGAGGTCGCTGCCATGATCTCATCTTTGCCCTTCGGCGAGGCGCTGATCATCGGCGAGGCGGTGAACTACCCCATCTTCGTCAAGGTCAGGCAGAGGCGATCGCGGGGGCCCTCAAGCGAGATAGATTTGGAGGAGGCCGCAAGGGAGTTTGAGAGAAGAGGCTCCAGGGAAGAGGATGACGCCAGGGCCTTTCTCTGATCAGGCGCCGAAGCTGCCCTTGCCGGGCCGCGTTTGCCCTGGAATCTCCTTATATCTTTTCAAAGGCTGATTTGTCGGCCCCGCAGATGGGGCAGGTCCAGCTGTCGGGGAGCTCCTCAAACGGGGTGCCCGGCTTGATGCCGGAGTCAGGGTCGCCTTTTTCAGGGTCGTAGATGTAGCCGCAGACGGTGCACTTGTATTTCTGGCTCACGACGGCTTGGGCCGGCTTTTCCTCTTTCAGGTAGGTCGGGGCCGTTGGCGGGGAGACGCCCCTCTTTATCTCGTGGTAGTAAGCATAGGTCATCGGTTCAGCATCCCTGATCAGCTGGGCATCCACCACTTTGCCGACGAAGATGGTGTGGGTCCCCACGTCCAGGCTGTTGATGACCTCCGCCTCCAAGTATCCCACGGCATTTTCCAGGACAACGGGGGCTCCGGTGACACCAATCTTGTACTTGACCTCTTTGAACTTGTCCGTCTCCCTTCCCGACTTGAAGCCGAAGTCCCCGATGAACTTCATCGGCGTGTCCTTGGCCAAGATCGACACCGCGAAGACCCTGCTCTTCTGAATGATCTCGTGGGTGAGATTTTTCTTGTTCAAGCAGATGGACACCGTCGGGGGCTCGGAGGTGGTCTGGAAAACGGTGTTGGCGATCTGTCCGTTTAATTTCTCACCCGCTTTAGAGCTGACGAGATACAACCCGTAGCCGATCTTGTGGAGGGTTTTCAGGTCCATATAACCACCTCAACTTGGTTTCGGGATATATATTCTTTATTTTCGTGTCGGAATCCACCATCGCAACCTTCCCGGGCTGCGGTGATTTTCTTTTCATCAATATTAGTCACAATGTAACGACAAGTCACGCAACACGGCAAAGCATTCGGAAATCTTATTATGTGTAAATGAACAAAAAAATATCGATTTTTATGCGAAGGAGATGGTGCTGGCGGATGGGTGGGCCGGGCAGGCCCATGAAACCCCGTTTTGTGAGGATCGTCCCGGGTCTTACCCAATTCAGTCCCATTACCCCTGATGGTTTGCCAGCACCCATGGGAGAGCCGATTTACATGACGTACGATGAGTTTGAGGCTTTTCGTCTCATCTATCACGAAGGGCTGAACCAGGAGGAGGCCGCGTCGAAGATGGGGATTTCCCGCGGAACCGTCTGGCGTTGTCTGGAGAGTGCTAGAAGCAAGATCGCCCGCATGCTGGTCGAAAGGCGCCAGCTCATCATAGCACCGGCGCCTCCTCAGCCCCAAAAGAAACTTGCACCCGAAGCCGGTGAAACGAAATAAATTTGAGATGTCGCACGGCAACTGGGCAAAGCCGGGGTTGGAAAAGGGTCGGGTTTTCTTTCTGACTAGGCTCGGGGGGGCAAGATTTTTTTGACGCGGACTGGAACGGGGTCTGTTGCCCTTGGAACCGGAGTTTAGGCCGGGTGGGATAGTTTTCGACCGCACTCTCTTAGAAGAACCGAAGGATAAGGAGATCACGTTTGTTGTCAAGGGAGGACCCATCATTAATGATGCAACGGTCGAAGATGCTAAATTCGCCGGCATAGAAAAGATCGCCGAGATCAAAACGGTGAGCAATGGGGAGCCCGGCACGGGGCCGAAGAGAAATTCCTAGATTTCTTAAAAAACGCCGATGTGGTGGTCAGTAAAGGGCGGGGAAATTATGAAGCTCTGAGCGAGGTGAACGCGAACATCTTTTTCTTACTCCAGGTGAAGTGCCAGGTAATCGCTGATGATATGGGTGTGAAAGTGGGTAGCCCGGTGATGAAATAACCGGGGTTTATTTATGATCCTAGAAAAATTAGATTGGTGTTTGAATGCAAGCCGAGGTTCAACACGTCAGAGGTTTGACCTTTGTGGGAAAGGGTAAGACAAACCACTGGGTGGTGATGGACGGCCCGTCTGAGCTTGGAGGCTCCGAAGCGGGGACGAGGCCCATGGAACTCGTGCTCGTCGCCCTTGGCGGTTGCACGGGAATGGACGTGGTCTCCATTCTGGGAAAAATGAAAGTTAAATTTACGGATTTTAAAATAAGCATCACCGCCGAGGAGAAGGAAGAGTACCCCAAGATTTTCAAAAAAATCCACATAAAATACTTAATCTACGGGGATGTTCCCGAGGACAAAGTTAAAAAAGCGATAGAACTCTCGCAAACGAGATATTGCTCTGTTTCGGGGATTCTCCGGAAATCAGCCGAGGTCACCTACGAGTACGAGATTCTCCGAGAATAGCTCCTGTACCGATACCGTGAACAGCTGATCAGGCTTCACAGAATTTTTTGGACATTGTGTTCCCCAAGAAACCTTTATAGAAGAGATGAAGGTGGCCTGGTATCTGGTGAAGCAAGGGTTTGATTTCCTGCCAGAGCACTCTTTCACCATTTTTCAAAAATAAAATATCTGCCGGGCGCTAAACTCTGGTCCCCTTGACGACATACAGGGCCGCCAGATTTCTGTCGTGAGTGTCGAGGACCTCTTGATCTCGTATCCCCAGAAAATACTCGCCGGTTGCGGTGAATAACTTTGAGATATATTTCTCCATCTCCTTTGGGTCAGCGTGTTTTATTCTCCTGAAGTACGAACCCGGTCTCAAAATATGGGATTTAAAGTATTCCGATTCAGGATTTAACATCATAGCAACGAATTTGCCAGATGGTTCCAGAACTCTGGCTACCTCATCCACGGCTTTTTCGTAGTCCTCAAGAAACTCCAAGGTCGTCACCGTGAAAGCGCCGTCGAAGGATCTGTCGGGGAAAGGGAGGTTGCCCGCATCGCCGAGGACAAACCTTTTTCCACTTCTCCTTCTCGCTTCTTCCAATGCTTCCTTCGAGCTGTCAAGACCAGTTATGTTCAGGTCGGATAACATCTCCTCAAAATAACCAACTCCGCATCCCACATCCAGGATTTTCCTTCGCCCTCTCAACTCGTTGTTCAAGTATTCTGCTTCCTTGCTCAGAACTTTTTTACCAAACTCGCTTTCATAAAATCGCAAAAATTTTTCGATATCCCTTTTGGTCATCATTCGATCACAGCCCCGCCTGTTTGATCAGCTCCAAAATCCGACGCCGATCCCCCTGCTTTCCTTGCAGCTTCCTGGTCTTTAACGATATCACTTCAAGGGCGTAACCGGACCATCCGGGGGACCCGCGCGCCACACTACGCGCCACCTTACGATATGGATGCAATGCCGAACACGACGTACTCCCCACCCCATCCGCCACCACCTTACCCCACAGGCAGAGACCACTCAAGTTTCAAAATAACGGGAGAAACGGATGCCTGAAGGTTTGGCGGCGCTCCGGCAGCAACTGGACCAGATCAAGAAGAGGCTTGAAGAACTCCAAGGTTTAGGGCCCCAATAACCTTGGCAAATGACTCCGGAGGCAGAAAAGTGCGTCGATGGGCGCGTGGTTCTCATTGAGCCATCTGGGCAAAACTTTATTTTGTGCAATCGCTGAAAAGGAAACTTGAACGGAAGTGAAGAGGATGGAAGAAAGGATGAAAGAGATGCAGGAGCAGGAGAAACGTGTCCAAACAAGGCTGGGGAAGATCAGGCATAAGTTGGCAATCTTGAGCGGAAAAGGAGGAGTCGGCAAGAGCACCGTCACCGCCAATCTGGCGGTGGCACTGGCCCAGAGAGGATACAGGGTGGGGGTTTTAGATGCCGACATTCACGGCCCCAGCATCCCCAAGCTCCTCGGCGTGCGGGAAGGGAAGCTCACCACAAGCCGGACTGGTAACCAAGAAATCGTTCCGGTGGAGGGACCGCTCGGTATCAAAATAGTTTCATTGGATTTCCTGCTCCCCAGCGACGAGACCCCAGTAATCTGGCGCGGGCCGATGAAAATGGCCGCGATCAGGCAATTCTTAGCGGATGTAGCTTGGGGTGATTTGGACTTTCTTCTCGTTGATTTGCCGCCGGGTACCGGTGACGAGCCGCTTAGCATTATGCAGTTGATAAAGGATATCGACGGCGTTTTGATGATAACCGCCCCTTCCCAAGTTTCCCAGCTCGTGGTCAAGAGAGCTATTGGATTTACCAGAGAACTGAACATACCTTTAGTGGGAATCGTTGAAAATATGAGCGGGTTCATCTGCCCGAAGTGTGGGGCAGAGTTCAACATCTTAGGAAACGGCGGCGGGCAAAAAATATCGGAACAGCTCGGCATCCCGTTTCTGGGCAAAATTCCAATTGACCAGAGAATATGCGAGGATTCAGACGATGGCATGCCTTTTATCGTCAAACATGCCGAAACTCCTGCGGCAAAGGCCTTCATGCAAGTGGTTGAAAAGGTGGAAAAATATCTAGAACAGCAGAGGGGACGATCTTGATTACCGACGACCTGATTGATTTGCTCAACAAACGAAGGGAAAATTTGGAGGATTTGACACTGTCGAAGGTCTGCATTAGTCTCTGCTACACAGCGGTCATGCTCAACAATGGTTACGTGGGGCTCTGCCACACGCCGACTGAGGACATCGCACACGCTCACTGGAACAGAAGGCGTGATTTTCACGGTTCCAGGGCATTGGACATCGCTCAGCTGGCGAATTCCTTTGAGATAGTCGAGAGGGTGGTCGGCATTGCAACCTTAAACGCGATCTCTCAGCACGTCATGGACTCGGAGGGTTACTCAAGAAATTTCGGGGCGGATGCCATGGCTGAAATAGATGTGAGGGCGGAGGACGAGGTGGCGGTGGTTGGGTACATCAGGCCATTGGTGGGGAAGTTGAGGACGAGGGCCAGAAGGGTTCATGTTTTTGAGCACAATCCTCAGCTGAGGGGGGACGCCTTGCCGGATACCTTCGTCGACTCGGTATTGCCGAAGTGTGATGTCGTGGTGATCAGCGGCTCGAGTTTGGCCAACGGGACGGTTGACAGGTTGCTTGAGTTGTCCCGGGGGGCAAGGATTGTGGCCTTTGCAGGGCCGACCGCCAGCACTCTGCCCGAGCCCTTTTTTCGAGCGAGGCGTGAAAATCATTGCCGGTGTTCGGGCCAAGGGTTCCAAAGTGCTGGAAGCTGTGGCAGAAGCCAAACCTTTCTCTGTTTTCAAAGATCTGGTAGAAAAATACGTCATGAAAGTTTCCGATCATCGGGGATAATGAAGGCGGGTTATGGAAGGGTCTTAAGATGTTTCTGAAGGTGAAGGGAAAGAAGGTGGTGACGTAACTAAGGCACGATTTTGGCTTGAACGTTCAAAAAGATGGCGGAAGCCCCTCAGCAGTGATAATTTTGCCGCACAACCACTTCAGAACCAGCTCAGGAAAGAACTTTAAAACTATAACACCCTTATTATTTTAACAGTTGTGGTTTTATGAGAGAGGATAGAATTTCACACCACGAATCCGTTCGCAAGGCATACGAACGGATCAAAAAAGATGGCTTGACCAACATCTGGGACCGCTACGAGGCTCAGGGACTGGGCGGCGACCCCGACCGAAGATGCCCCTTCTGTCAGGCCGGCACCCGATGTGACCTCTGCTCCAACGGCCCCTGCCGCGCCGACGCTTCCACAGGCAAAAGGGGCGTCTGTGGAATAACGGCTGACGGCATGGCGGCGAGGATGTCCCTGTTGAGAAATGTGATGGGTGCCTCCACTTACCATTACCACACGGAACAGACGATCAAGACCCTTCGCGCCACGGCCGAGGGCAGGACCATGTTCACAATCAAGGAACCGGCCAAGCTGAGAAACTTTGCGGAAAGGCTGGGGCTGGAAACATCAGGTTCGGTTAGCGAGGTTGCCATCCGGCTGTGTGATTTTGTCAAGGAGGACTTCAACAGGAGCTATGATGAGCCGAGCCAGATCGTGGAGGCCCTGGCGCCGGATGAACGCAAGGAAACTTGGAAAAGGCTGGGAATCTTTCCGGGCGGAATTTACGGCGAGATGCTTTTGGCGACGAGTTCCTGCCTCACCAACGTTGATGGCTATTATGTGAGCCTGTCCCTCAAGGCCATGCGTTTGGCCATCGCCATGGGATATCAGAGCCAGATCGTCAACGAGTTCTGCCAGGACATACTCTACGGAATACCGCGACCCCACCGAATGCGCGTGGACCTCGGTGTTCTGGACCCCGATTATGTGAATGTGTTGACCAACGGCCACGAGCCGTTTCTGGGATTTGCCTTGGTTCAGCTGGCGAGGAGGCCAGAATGGCAGGAGAGGGCCAAGGCCGCGGGCGCCAAGGGTCTGCGCGTGATCGCCAACATCGAGACGGGCCAAGAGATGATACAGCGTTGGACCATGGATGATGTCTTTTACGGCTTTACGGGCAACTGGATAGCCCAGGAGGCGGTCTTGGCCAGCGGCTGTGTGGATCTCTTCGCCGCCGACATGAACTGCTCCATGCCGATCGATCCCATTTACGCTCAGAAGTACCGCTTCAGGCTGGTCCCGGTGAGCGAGGTGGTGGCCTTTGAAGGCGTCAGCGACCGGGTGAACTATGATCCGGAAAAGGGCGAAGCCCAGGCTGCCCAGCTGCTCCAGATGGCGATAGATAACTTCAGGGAGCGACGCAGTTCGATTGAACCTCTTCTCCACCTCCCCACGGGTGAAGCTCTGGTCGGCTTTTCCACCGAGAGCATAGTGGAGGCCTTGGGCGGCACCATCGATCCCCTTCTCGACGCCATTAAAACCGGGGCCCTGCGCGGGGTGGTGGGCCTGGTCTCCTGCACGACGCTGAGGGATCACGGGCAGGACGTGCACAGCGTGGCGTTGGCCAAGGAGCTGATCAAACGGGACCTGCTGGTCCTCTCCATGGGATGCGGCAATGCAGCGATGCAGGTGGCGGGGCTCTGCAGGCCGGAGGCAGCGGAGCTCGCGGGACCGGGCCTGAGAAGGGTATGTGAGTCCCTGAAGATACCTCCAGTGCTGAGCTACGGCACCTGCACCGACACCGGGCGCCTGGCAGATCTTTTGGCCGCAATTGCGAAGGCACTGGGCGGCGTGAGCCTCCCAGACTTGCCCGTCGCCGCCGCGGCACCGGAATACATGGAGCAGAAGGCCACCATTGATGCAATTTTTGCTCTGGCCCTGGGACTTTTCACTTACGTGAATCCAGTGCCGACGATCACCGGTGCGCCAAACTTGGTGCGGCTCCTCACTTGTGACTGTGAGCTCGTCACCGGGGGCAAGGTCAACGTGGAGAAGGACCCCGTGAAGGCGGCCGATGCCATCCTAGCCCACATCGAGATGAAGAGGAAAAAATTGGGAATATAGTCCTGCAGGGACATCGCTTCAGTCCGCTGGGCTGGCTATGAGCAGCAGTGATTTTTCATACAGTTTACCCACCACCTCCGGCGGGACTATATTCTGCTCCAGATACTCGCGCAGAATGTGGGTGATGTCCCAGCCCAGGTAAACGAGGCTCAATTTTCCGGAGTGATGCGGCTGCCTGATCTTCTGGAGGCAAGCGGCCCTGGCCCTCAAGTTGTCCAGCCTGAGCCTTTTGAGCTCTTCCACCAGGGCCTCAAACTCGGCGCCATTCTGGTGGCGGGAGAGGTAACTGCCCAGGTCCGAGGCCAGCTCCCCGTAGAGCTCGATCGCCGCCAGGATTGCGCCGGCATTCCCGTGAACATCCAGTTGCCAGATCTTCTGCCCCCCGACGTGGTCGTTAAGTCGCTCGGTGAATTGGTCGCTGAGGGTCAGAATGGGCATTTTCAAGTGTGCCGCCAGCATGGCCGCCCGCAGGTCGGTGAGGGGCACCTCGCGGTCAACCCCGTAGAGAAGCCGCCTGGAGATTTCATCCAGAAGCTCGGGCAGGTAAACGACGAGCAGCTCCCCATCACGCACGAACTGGTTAACGAGGCTGTAACCGATGCTCTGGCCGCGCACCGATATCAGCCTGTCGCGCGCCAGCCAGCTGTAAGTGGCGGAGGGCAGGTAAAGTTCACCGCCCCTGATGAGCTGCCGGGCCAGTTTGAAGCTGTCGCGGTCCGCCAGCACGCTGACGTCGCAGACGGCGCCGAATTCCTTAAGGCTCCTCCCGTTTGCCAGTTCACCGCCGCCGGAAGTGTTCCAAAGATCAGCCTTGCCGGCGGTCATTCCTTTGCCCGCGTCGGGTAGCACCTTCCCGCCGAAGCTTTGGGGGGCCGCCCTTTATAAAAAGGATAACCGGCTTCCGGGCGCTAGCTCTTGGTGAGCTGTTCCCGCAAGGTCTGAATCCTGCGCTCGAGCGAGGTGATGATGGCCGAGTTGTCGTAGGGCTCCAGCTTGCCCCTGCACCGGGGACATTTGAAGTCATTTTCAGCGGCTTCCTCCAGCGCCACTTTCGGGCAGCCGTTACTGCAGGAAAAGTAGATGGTATTTTTTTCCCGCTCCAGCTGTTCTTCCAGCTTTTGCAGGAGGAGCTGGCGGTTGGCCCTGACGTAAGCTAGGGCGCGCTCGGGATCAACCTTCCAGTAATAGATGTACCAACCGCTGTTTTCATCGCGAACTCTCCGGTAGCTCACCACCCGGTTGTCATAGAGGTCGTACAAAATTCTGCGGACGAGGTTGAGCCTGATGCCGGTCCTCTTGGCGATCTCCTCGTCGGTCAGTTCCTCCGAGACGATGGCCTTGGCCACCGTGTATCCGTGTTCGCCGGCGACCTGATTCAGCAGTTCATAAATGGTGGGATTTTCCAGGGAAACGGTAGCAGCCTTTGCCTCGGCCTTCTCCGCCTGGGCCTTTACCCTCTTCGCCTTGCCGGTGGTGGGTTTTTTCCCCGCTGTTTTTTTCTTGGTTGTTGCCTTGGATTTTTTTGCCGTCGCTTTCGTCACAGGACCACCATTTTATAAACTTTTTGTTGTTTTTTGTAAATATAATTAACGGGGATTAAAACAGAATATCGGGAATTTTTAAGCTTTTATTTCAATTTTTTTGCCTTTTTCTGACGGTATTACCCTTATTTTTCCGTTTTTAAACTCCCTTTTCAGTTCAGAGCCGCCAAACAATCGATCAAGAAAAACGGCCAGCGCCGCTATTTCTGAATGGGGCTGGTTGCCGATGGCGATGTTGAAATCGGCAATTTCAAAAACTTCTCCCGGCATCTTTTCCGCCCCCACGATGATCAAAAGGTCCCTGTCCCTGAGCCGTGGAACGACGTCATTCACGGGCAGCCCATACATGGTCAGGTGGACGATGCAACCGCCTCCCCGGCGCCATTCTGCCACGATTTCTCTCCAGGGCTTCCCGCTTTCAACGAAAAAATCACCGCCCCAGTTCCTGACCACCTTCCTGATGCTTTCCTCAACCGCGGTGTCCCTGGTGTTGGCGATGATGATCCCATCCGCGCCGAAGGCCCTGGCGACCAGCCCCACGTGGGTGGTCACGCGCTTGTCCCGGTCAATCCGGTGCCCCATCCTCAGGACCACAACCCTAGGCATCGGTAATAATTGGCACCGCGGGAACTAAAGGCTGTTAGGTGTGGGCGCGGATGACCTCCAAGAGGGCGTCCAGGTTGATGCCGTGGGCGGCGGAAATCGGCACCACCGTGTTTGTCATGCTGTGGAGCACCTCCATCTTCCGCTCCAGGTCTTCCTTGCTCACCAGGTCGATTTTGTTGAGCGCGGTGATGGTCTTGACGGAGTACTCCTCCAGGACTTTTTGCGAGGTCCTAAGCTTTCTTATCATCTCCGGGACAGAATCCGAGGCATCCACTAGGAGCACCACGAGGTCGGCCAGGTAGATCTCCTCAAGTGTGGCCTTGAACGCCTCGAAGAGCCAGGGGGGAAGGTCGTCGATGAAACCCACCGTGTCGGTGAGGAGGATCATCCTGCTGGCCTTCAGGGCCCGGGTCCGGGGCATCAGGGTGGTGAAGTACATGTCGTCCACCTCCGCCTTGGCGTCGGTCAGCGCGTTCAGCAGCGTCGACTTCCCGGAGTTGGTGTAACCCGCCAGGGCCACCAGCTTAAATCCCCTCTTTCTCCTGAACTTGCGGCGCTCCTCCCTGGTCTTTTCTATGGACCTGAGCTTCCGGCGCAGGTTGGCCAGCTTGCGCTTGATCATGTCGTATCTCACCTTGACCTCATACTCACCTCCGCCCCGGAAACCAGGCTGCTCCACCGAGAGGAGGGCCTTGACCTGCTCCCTGATTTTTGGCAGCTCATATTTCAGCCTGGCGTATTCTATCTGCAGCTTGGCCTCGGGGGATCCGGCCCTCATGGCGAAGATCTCCAGAACAATTTGGAACCTGTCGACGACCTCCACCCCGACTAAACGCGAGAGCTTGTAGGCTTGCGAGGGGGTCAGCTGGTTGCGGAAGACGACGCGATCGGCCCCGGTGGACTTCACCAGTTCGGCCAGCTCCTTCGCCTTCCCCCTCCCTATCTGGTAGGCGGGGTCAGGCTGGCGGACCTGCTGCAGCGCCCCCACGACCTCGTAGCCCAGTGTTCGGACCAGGGCCTCCAGCTCGTTCAGGCGAGATTGTTCGCCGGGAGTCAGGCGTTCGACGAGGACCACCCGCATGGATCTCATTTTAACCTCAGCGCCGGGGCAAAAAACGGTAGCTTTCCGGAGGCAGGTCGGGCTTGATCCGGCCCCGAAGGAAGTTGAAGTTCAGGTGTTCCCAGTCGTTGAAGGGAGCCCCGTCCGAGTAATCAAAAAATTCTCCCCCCTTGTGGTAGGGGGCATTGTAGTTCATGACGCTGCGGTAAACCTCGAAGGGATATTTTCTGGAATCTATGCCGTCAAAGAGTTCCCGATTCAGGCCGAGGGCATGTCCCAGTTCATGCATGAACGCCGACCCGAGAGATCCCTCAGTGCTCCAGGTCCCCGCCACCGTGAAAATGTCGCCATGGTTGAAGCCGCCCACCTCGGTGTTTCCGACGTAAATTTTTCCCAAGGTTATCAGGCACCAGAAGAAGGTCCCCCTTCTTGAGGGGGTGAAGTACTTCTCCCTGAAGTCGGTGAGATCGTTCATCGGGCCGGGCCTGCTGTCATAGAGTTCGTCCAGCTGTTCTTCAGTTTCACCTCCCCCGCCGAGTTCCCCCTGATCGAGGTGGAGGACGAGGTTGTGTCTGGCAAAGGCCTCGCTCAGTTTCATTCTTGAGTAGTCCCCCAGAGTTCTGGCGCCGGGCATCCAGTCGACCTCCACGAAGATGTCCCTGATCAGCGGGTTTGCCCCGTAGGAGGGGAAGTTGACGTCCGTGAGGCCGTCGCCGTCCACGTCGTATCCTTTGACCTCGATCCCATCGCTCAGGTGATCACCGTCGCTGTCCCAGCGCAAGGGGTCGGTCAGGAGCAGGGACTCCTCCCCGTCGCCGAGGAGATCCCCGTCGGTATCATAAAATACCGGGATGGTTTGATAAAGGTGAAATTCGCTGAGGTCATCGAGACCATCGTTGTCCGTGTCCTTGTTTCTCGGATCGGTCCCAATGAGGTGCTCGAGGTTGTCCGTTAGGCCATCGCCGTCGCCGTCGATCAAAAGAGGATCTGAGGTGTAGAGCACCGGTCGGCCGCCCCGGAGGATATTCTCGGAATCATAGGGCCAGGACCAGCTGCTTCCGGACCAGGTGTAAAACGTCTGAAAACCTTGCCCCGTCCAGATGCGGTGCTCCAGTCGCCAGTGCAGGCTCGGGTCAAGCTCTTCCACCTCCGTCTGTTGCAAGGCAAAGAGGTGCCAGCTGCCGTTCACCTCCTCCCCATCGCTCAGGCCATCGCCATCGCTGTCAGCTGAGAGGGGATTGGTCCCCCAGCTTTTCACCTCAAGGCCATCTCCGAGGCCATCGCCATCGCTGTCCCAGAGGAGCGGATCAGTTTGGTACCGGTTGACCTCCTCCCCATCGATGATCCCGTCGTCGTCGCTGTCCGTTACCAGCGGGTTGGTCCCGCAGATTTTCACCTCGGCTCCATCGGGAAGGCCATCGCCATCGCTGTCGCCGGCCAGGGGATCGGTCCCGTAAATGAGCTCCAGCCCGTCGAGCAACCCATCCCCATCGCTATCGGGATTGAAGATGTTGGTGCCGAAGGAGAACTCCCTGAGGTTGTTAACGCCGTCCCTGTCGAAATCGCTGAAGAGCACTAAGGTGATGGAAAGAGCAAGGATCACGCCCACGGCCATGGGGAGGAAAATTTCCCGGTTCAAGCTTTTCCCACCAAAACTACTACCCCTCTTTTCTTACCCTTTTCAGATGACCTCAACTTCCACTGAAAGTTTATTAAGCTCCGGTAATAGTATTCAACGGGATCGAAGTTGTCGGATTCTACCAAATCAAAGGCCGGCTCCAGCGATGAGTCCTATGTGGCGGACTACATTCAGGGCCTCGAGCGGCGCATCCGTGACCTAGAGCACGAGAAGCGCGTCATCGAGGGCCAGTATCTGAAGATGGAGCGGGAGCTGCAGAGCCTGCGCGCCGAGTTTGACCGGATGAGGGCGCCGCCGCTCGTCGCAGCGACGCTGATCGATGTCCTCGAGGACGGCAGGGCCATAGTCCGCAGCAGCGCTGGGCCTCACTTCGTGGTCACGGCTTCACAGTTCATCAAACCCGAGGACCTCAAACCAGGCGTCAGGGTGGCGCTCAACCAGCGCAATCTCAGCATCATGGAGATCCTGCCCTCCAAGAAGGACCCCCTGGTGCTCGGGATGGAGATAGAGGAGGCGCCCGCGGTGACCTATGCTGACGTCGGTGGCCTTGAGGAGCAGATCCGGGAAATCCGGGAGACGGTGGAGCTACCGCTGCTGAGGAAGGATCTTTTTGCCAAGGTCGGTATCGATCCTCCCAAGGGCGTGCTGCTCTACGGGGCCCCAGGAACCGGGAAAACCCTGCTGGCCAGGGCGGTGGCCCATGAGACCAAAGCTACCTTCATCAGGGTGGTCGGCTCCGAGCTGGTTCACAAGTACATCGGAGAGGGCGCCAGGATCGTCAGGGAGATGTTCGAGCTGGCCCGGGAGAGGGCTCCGTCAATAGTCTTCATAGATGAGCTGGACGCGATAGGCGCGAGGCGCATGGATGTGTCGACCAGCGGCGACCGTGAGGTTCACCGGACCCTGATGCAGCTGCTGGCGGAGATAGATGGCTTCGACCCGAGAGGTGACGTGAGGATCCTCGCCGCGACCAATCGCCCCGACATCTTGGATCCAGCCCTGCTGCGGCCGGGAAGATTTGACCGGCTCATCTACTTCCCGCTGCCCAACGAGTCGGCGAGATATTCAATCTTCAAGATCCACACGGCGAAGATGAATCTGGCCAAGGATGTCGACCTCAAAGCTCTGGCCAAGGCCACGGAGAGGGCGACCGGCGCCGACATCAAGTCAATTTGCACCGAGGCGGGAATGTTTGCCATCAGAAACGGGCGGGACCAGGTGACGCAGGCCGATTTCAACATGGCGGTGGCGAAGGTCTTGCCCCCGAGCCGGATATATGAGGGCTTTGAGCAGTCAACAAGGCCGGAAAAAATGTATGGTTATTGAGTTCCCTGCCCGCTGATTGGATGAGGTTGGGCAAACCTGTGCAGAGATGATCCCGAGAAGCCCGCCTGAGAATTTCAGCTTCCTTTTTTCGAAGGGCCTCAACTTCTGCGTTTGCGGTGCATGAGTTTGATCCTCTGTTGCCCTTAAATGATGAAATTTCGGCCCCTCGTTCATCGCTGGTTTTTCCATTATTCGGTAAAACAAACCACCGTCAATTTCTCCCTGGCCGGATTTCCTTCGGGGGCGACGGAAAAACTACTTCTTCCCGATTTTTTCAATGAGGAGCCTCGTTATCTCCCTGGGGTCTGCCCTCCTCCCCGTGAGCTGCAGAACTTTACCGGTGAGAAAGTTGATGGCCTCCTCCTTCCCCGAGCGATAATCCTCCACCGCTTTCTGGTTTTCTTCAATGGCCCTGGCAATGATCGGGAGAAGCTCCTCCCTTTTGATCGGGAAGAGGCCCAGCCGGGCGATGATTTTTTCCGGTTCCGCCGGATGTTTTGCCAGCTCCCTGAGGACCAGCTCCCCCTGCTCCGGGGTCAGTTGCCTGTCCCGGACCATCCTGAGCAGCCCCGCCAGCTGCGCCGGGGTGAACTTGATGTCGGCGGCCCGGAGCTTCATGTAATTGAGCACCTTCTTGAGCCTCGTCCTAAACCAGATCGCGACCAGCTTTGGATCCACCTCCCTCGCCACGGCCTCGTAGAGATCGGCCAGTTCCCGCTCGCTGACGATGACCTCCGCCGCCGCCCGGGTTATTTTATACTCCGAGATCAGGCGGCTTTCTCTCAGGTGAGGCGGCTCAGCCATCCTTTCCCTAATTTTCTCCACCCAGCCCTCATCGAGGATGAGGGGAAAGATGTCGGGATCGGGTATGTAGCGGTAGTCCTCCTCCGTCTCCTTGACCCTCATGGGCACGGTCACCATCTGGCTCTCAAGAAAAGCCCGGGTTTCCCTCTCCACGCTCAGGCCCCTCTTCAGCTTCTCCCGCTGTCGGATCACCTCATACCTGAGGGCCCGGTAGGCCCCCTTGATGGAGTTTACATTTTTTACCTCGACCCGCCCCCCGCCCTCGAGGGAGATGTTGACATCGGCCCTCATGGCACCGCCCGCCTCCGGCCTGACCTTTCCCGTGTACTCCAGCACCCGAACCAGCGCGCGCAGGAAATTGCGGGCCTCCTCCGGTGATTTCATGTCGGGCTCGGTGACGATTTCGACCAGTGGTATCCCCGACCGGTTGTAGTCCACATTTCCCCCCAGCGGGTCATACTGTCCGGGGTCCTCCTCAAGGTGAATCTCTCTGATCCTGACGCCCAGCAGGCTGCCACCGCCCGCAAGGGGCAGGCTCGTCCGCTGGTAGCCGGAGGGGAGATCGGGGTAGTCATAGTGCTTCCTCTGGATGTAGATCGTCTGGTTGGTGTAGACCCGGCACCCCAGCATCAGCGCTATTTCCACCGCAGCTTCAACGGCACGTTGGTTGGGCGGCAGGGGTTTGGCCCCCGGCATGCCCGTGCAGATGGGGCAGACGTTGGTGTTCGGCGGGACATCCTGGTAGTTGGTCGGGCAGTTGCAGTACATCTTTCGCCGGGTGGCTATCTGCTGGTGGACCTCAAAACCTATTTTTATGTTCATCCCGCCGCCTCCAGCGCCTGCATCACTCGGAGCACCTCGGGCTCCCCCAGCACCCGCCCCTGCACCTGCAGCCCAACCGGGATGCCGTTGACCCTGCCGGCGTTGACGACCCCGGCGCAGATGCCCGCCAGGTTGGCCGGGACGGTGAGATAGTCATAGGCGTACATCTCCATCGGTGTGATTTTGGTCCCGAGGCGGTGGGGGAGCTTGGGAACGGTGGGCCCCACGATGACGTCAACCCTTTCAAAGGCGGCCAGCAGCTCCCGCCTGACCAAGGTCCTCACCTGGAGGGCCCGCTGGTAAAATTTTCCCCGGTACTCCTTCTGGCTGATGTAGCGCCCCCTCAGGATTCTCCTCAGCACTTCCTCGCCACAGACATCCTCGATCCTCCGCCCGTATTTGCGCCCGTCAAACTTCCTGGTTCCCGAGAAAAATTCCACCGAGACGATGAGGTAGTATGCGGAAAGACCGCGTTCGAGGTTGGGCAGGTCAACCTCGACGATTTCGGCCCCCAGGTCCCGCAGCTTCTCGATCTGCCCGTCGATCACTTTCATGATCGCCGGGTCGGTCAGCTCCGAGAACTTTTCGCTGATGCCGATGCGCATCCCCTTGAGGCTTTTCTCCCGCAGCAGCTCCGAGTAGTTTACCCTGTCAACGTTCAGCATGATGCATTCGTTGTCACTCCTGCCCGCGATCGTCTCCAGCAGCAAAGCCGTGCCGGCGACATCTGCCGAAAGGGGCCCGATCTGGTCGAGGCTCATCCCCAGGTCGATCAACCCCTGCCGCGGTACCAGCCCGTAGGTTGGCTTCAGGCCGACGATGCCGCAGTGGCTCGCGGGGTTTCTTATCGACCCCCCGGTGTCCGTTCCCAGGCAGAGGTCACACAACCGCGCCGCGATCGCCGCCGCCCCCCCGCTGCTTGAGCCGCCGGGGATGTGGCCGGGCGCGGCGGGGTTGTCGGTGGGGCCGAAGGCGCTCGTCTCACCGCTGGAGCCGCAGGCAAATTCATCCATGTTGTTCATGCCGATGATTATCCCATCCTCGGCCCTGATTCTTTTGATCACCTCGGCGTCGTAGGGTGAGACGTAGTTCTGCAGCGTTCGCGAGGCGCAGGTGGCCCTCAGCCCGGCAACGTTGATGTTTGATTTTACCCCGATGGTGAGGCCGGCTAGCTTCCCGACCCTCTCGCCCCTTTTTATTTTTCGGTCCACGGCCTCTGCTTCCGCCAGGGCGTTGGGGTTCAGCTCGATGAAGGAGTTGATCCTCCTGTCCAGTTCCTGGATCCTCTCCAGCGCGGAGGCCACATTTTCAGCGGCGGAGAGCTCCCCCCCTCTGATCCTGGCCAGCTTTGCTAACGTTCCTTCAGCCACGTCGCCACCTCCACCCTGAGGTTTCCCTTCTCGTCGGAACGGGGCATGATGGAGAGGAATCGCTCCCGGAACTTTCGCCTTTCCTCCTCCGGTGAAGGCTCCCCATCGGGGCGGACGACGTTGTAGGCCTCAAGGCTGTAATAGGTTTCCTTCATCTCGGGGAGATTTTCCGTTGATTTAAGGAAAGTCTGGATGATCTCCTCGGCGCTCCGTTCAATTTCCCGCAGCCTTTCCCCCATGGCAACCCCAGTTGATATCTCCCTGAGTATAAGAAAAGTTTGGGTTTTCTGCAGCTGGCGGGGACAAGCTTAATGCTTCGGGGCAGAAAAAATAATGAGGGGAACCCATGAAGATGCCGGCCAAATTCGGTGAACCCCTGTCCGGAGACAGGGTCCGCTGTCATCTCTGCCCCCACCTGTGCGTGATTCCCATGGGGGCCACCGGATACTGTCGGGCGCGGCAGAACGATCGCGGCCAGCTTTACACCCTCATCTACGGCTCGGTCACCTCGATGGCGATTGACCCCATCGAGAAGAAGCCCCTTTATCACTTTCTACCCGGCAGCGATTCCTTTTCCATCGGCACCGCTGGCTGCAACCTCTCCTGCCGGCACTGCCAGAACTGGACCATCTCGCAGGCGAGCTTGGATGAGGTCGACCATGAGGACCTAGCGCCGGAGCGGGTGGTGGAGCTGGCCAAGAAATATCGCTGCCCGAGCATCTCTTACACCTACTCCGAGCCAGCTATCTGGTTCGAGTTCGTCTACGATACGGCGAAGCTGGCCCACAGGGACGGGCTCTACAACATCTACGTCACCAACGGCTACATGAACATCGAGGCCTGGGAGGAGATCCGGCCCTACCTGGATGCCGCAAACGTCGACGTGAAGGCCTTCTCCGATGACTTTTACCGGAGGATCTGCCGGGCCCCGGGCCTGGAACCGGTTCTCAGGACATGCGAGTGGATGGTGGAAAAGGGGGTTCATCTGGAGACGACCTACCTCGTCATCCCGGGGGAGAACGATGATCCGGAGGAGATCAGAAAGTTCTGCCAGTGGGAGGTGGAGAAGTTGGGCCCGGATGTGCCCACCCACTTCAGCCGCTTTTTCCCCATGTATCAAATGACCGACAGGGAGCCGACCCCGGTGAGAACCCTGGAGCTGGCCCTGAGGATAGCCAAGGAGGCGGGCCTGAACTACGTTTACCTGGGCAATGTCGCCGGCCATCAGGGGGACAACACCTACTGCCCCAGGTGCGGGAAGCTCCTCATCGAGAGGTTCGGCTTTGACATCCTTCGCTATGAACTCCGGGATCACAGGTGCCCCCAGTGCGGCGCGGAGATCAAGATTTTCGGCGATTACCGCCCCGCGGGGAGGTAGTTCAGCGCCCCCTGATGGCGGCCTTCAGTTCCCTCAGCCCGAGGGCCGCAAGTTCCCTCGCCCTTCTCTCCGTCCTTGCCTCCGCGAAGCAGCGAAAGATCGGCTCGGTGCCAGAGGGCCGGAGCAGCAGCCAGCCATCATCAAACTCTATCCTCAATCCATCACTGCGGTTAACCCTGTGGCCTGAGAACCTGTCCGCAAGGCGCTTCAGAACCCTCGCCTTTTTTTCCTCCGGGCATTCCAGCCTCCTCTTGACCTGATAGTAGGCCGGGAGGGTGAGGTTGAATTCGGAGGCTTTCCTGTCGGTTTGGTCCAGGGCCTCGAGGAACTGAACCGCGGTCATTATGCCGTCCCTGCAGAGCAGCCAGTCGGGGAAGATCACCCCACCGTTTTCTTCACCGGCGATGCCGCCACCGCCCCTGCGAAGTTCCTCGACCAGCTCAGGTTCACCAACCCTGGTCCTGACGACCTCACCGCCCAGCTTGGCAGCGACATCGTCGAGGACGGAGCTCGTGGCCACCGTGGTCAAGATCCTGGGCCTAGCCTTGCCCCTGAGATAATGCAAAGCCACGTGCGCGAAGACCCGGTCCCCGCTGATCACCTCTCCGCGCTCGTCGACGATGAGGGTCCGGTCAGCGTCGCCGTCGTGGGCAATCCCGAGGTCGGCCCTGCAGCCGACGACGGTTCTGGCCAATTCCCCGAGGTTCTCCGCCACCGTTTCCAGTTTTCGCCCCGGGAAAGTTCCGTCGAGCTGGCCGTTCAGGGAAACCACCTGGCAGCCCAGCTCCCGGAGCAACCTCGGCGTGACCAGGTTGCCCACGGCGTTGGCGCCGTCTACCACCACCTTAAACCTGTGCTTCAGCCGGGGGACTCTTTCGAGGACGGCGTCCATGTAGCCGGGCAGGGCATCGGCCTCTTCCACGCGGCCGATGTTGCGCCAGTCAACCATCTTGGGACCCCGGGAAAGTATCCTCTCGATTTTTTCCTCCCGCCACCTGGGAAATCCCGCGCCCTCGTTGTCCCAGAATTTGATCCCGTTGTACTCCGCGGGGTTGTGGGAAGCGGTGATCATGACACCGGCCTGGCAGGAGAAGCGCCTGGTGGCAAAGGAGAGCACCGGGGTCGGCGTTAGCCCCAGCTTCAGGGCATCGCAGCCGCCGGAGTTCAGGCCGGCGACCAGGGCCAGCTCGAGCATCCCGCCCGAGGTCCTGTTGTCCCTGCCCACGGCAACTTGGCCGCCGCCGAGGTCGGTGGCCAGCGCCTGACCCAGCTCCAGTGCCATTTTCGGCGTCAGTTCTTCGTTGGCGATCCCCCTGACCCCGAAGGTGCCGAAGAGTTTGGGCATGATGGTCAACTCATAATCTCCGCACAAATATTAAATCGTGATGCGATAGTTTACTCGGGCCCGTGGCCTAGCCCGGATAAGGCGGCAAGTGAAAAAACACCCGCAGGCCTTCTATCCCGGGAGGAAAGCTGCATATCGTGGGTTCGAATCCCACCGGGCCCGCCAGCATTTAGCTGCGTCCAGGGAGTGAAAGATTAGAACCTTTACAAAAATAATAAAAGGGCCAAAGTAGTCTGGTGATTGGTGGGGATTTGAAGTTCATCGTTGACCCCGATCCCAAATGGGTTGAACACGCCACGAAGAGATTTGCCGCTCCCTTTGTGGGCCGGCCCTACGACAGGATTGACGTGGACCCCATCCTTTTGTCCGAGGCGGGCTATCTGGCCGGCTTTTCCGCCAAGGAATGGTATCTCAATCCCAAGAAGGGCATAGCCTCGGTCATCGCTGCCCATGAGGCCTTTGATCTCATCCCGGTGGCCCACTGGTGGCCAACGATCCACGTCTGGGAGCAGGAGCTGGGAAACAAGCTCGAGTGGAGGGAAAACCAGCCGCCCCACATCAAGGAGAACGCGATCAAGACCCCTGAGGACATTGACAAGCTGGAGGTGGTCAGCGAGGAGGAGATCAAGAAGGGCCCCACCTACACCTCCTTCGTGGAGGCCTTTGATTACGTCCGGGACAACTACCCCAACTGGTTCGTTCCCCTTTACTTTGCCTTCCATCCCGAGGCGAACGCTTCCCAGCTCATCGGGCTGGAGAAATTTTTGGTGATGACGATCAGAAATCCGCCGCTGTGCCACAAGCTGATCCAGAAATTTATGGAGACCTCGCTGAACGGCTGCAGGGCCCTGGTGGAGAGATACGGCAGCGCCATGATAGTGACCGGGTCCACGGTAGCGGGAAGCGATCTGCTGGGACCCAAGCAGGTCAAGGAGTTCGGCGTCAGATATGTCTCGGAGCTGGTCAAAAAAGCCCTGAAGATAGGCGCCGGCCCGCAGATATGGTACCACCACTGCGGTAACCACGCCAGGGACTGGGAGCTCTGGAAGGACACGATCTTCACGCCCTTCACCGTCATGCAGATCGGGTATGAGGGCAGGAAGCCGTTCCCTCTGGAAAAGCTGAAGCAGCTCTACGGGAGGCGGGCCACGCTGATGGGAAACGTGGACACCATGGTGTCCTACTCCGGTTCCCCGACCCAGGTCTACGAGATGGCGAAGGAGCAGATCCTGGCCGCGAAGGACAGCCCCTACGGGTTCATTTCCGGGTTGGCCTGCGAGTGTCCCCACGGCTCCCCGCCCGCCAACATTCATGCCTTGGTCAGGGCGGCGAGGGATTTTGGAAAATATGAGGGTGATTGAATGGTGGAGATCAACCTGAGCGCTGAGGTCAGGAAGCTGGCTGAGGAGAGGGGCATTCCCCTGGAGCAGGTGAGGGAGGTCGTCCAGCACGGTGAGGAGACCAAGGAAAAATTGCTCCTGGACGATCAGACCCTGGCTAAAAAGAGAATAGGAACGACGACGGTGTACGTCGTCTACAGGCGGGCCGGGGAGGCGATAGATGTGGTCACGGTCTATTCCCACAGGATGGAGGAGAGAGAGGTCTCTGATTTTGTCCCTGACGACGTCCAGCCCTGGCGCTGCGGCCGGTGCAACAAGAATGTCGTTCGCGCCAGCATGAATGTCTCCTACCTGGGGATAACGAGGCAGGCTCCCGCGATGGCCTGCCCCGACTGTGGAGTGGGATTCTTCGAGGAGCACATAGTCAACAAAACCCTTTGCACCGCCATGTGTCTCTTCGAGAAAAAGAGGGCTTAGCCGGTGGGGTCGGGATGTTGACCGGTTGCCTGGAGAAGCTGGGTGGAAGCCCCCGACTTCTGAAGGCCACGAGGACGCTGAAGTGCCCCCAGTGTGGGTTTGAGTTCAGCCTCATCTACGCGAGAGCCGTCTCCTGCCGGGGTTGTCCCGAGGCCGTCGTCGGCTGTGAGTACACGCGCTGCCCGAAGTGTGACCATGAGTTTTCCATCGATCAAGTCGGGCTGGCTTCGTCAAAAAAGGACAGCAGGGATCTGGCGACCTACACCTCCGCGATCTTCTCCAGCTACTATGAGGACTTCGGTGAAAATCCCTCGAGATAGTACAAGCCCCTCATCGGGATCGGGAACTGATTTGGCCGGAGAGCACCTGATGCCGGTATAATGTTTTACCTCCTTCAGAGGTAACGTTGAAGGCGCAGAATGGGATCAGGCGTCTGTCCGGGGTCACCACATGGATGCAGCACTTTTCCAGGCGGTCGAGGTCGATGTTCCAGACATCCTGAAAGGTCATCATGGAAATGGTCAGGTAGTTTTCCGCCGCCCTCTGCACTATCTCCATCCAGCTGCCCGCCTGGCATTTGCAGGGAGCAACTCCCGGGTTTGCTGGGAGCTCGCCCCTCGCGGTCAATTTCCAGAGGCTGGCCACCGACTCCCGGATCAACCTCGGGATATCGGCGCAGGTCGGAGCCGGGGTGTGGGGCAGGCTGGTTAGCGGAAAGAGCCGGCCGTTTTCCAGCAGCACTGCAAGGCATCTGGCATCGCAGTGTGGTTCCGGGCAGCAGGTGGGGATGAAGTTATCTGCCCTGATTTCTCCGCTGGTCTGCACCTCGATGGCGCTGATCAGGTCGGGGATGGTTACCCTTTCATCATCCTCCGGCTTACCCGGATGCCGCCCGAAGTAGCTGAGCGGCTGAAAATGCACCCCCTTTACCGTCGGGATCCACCTTTTGGCAAAATCGATTATTTTTCCCACCTGGTCATGATTGATGTATTTTATGATCCTGGGGACGAGAATCACGCCCAACCCGACCGCGGCGCAGTTTTTCACGGCCTTGGTCTTGGCTTCAAGGAGGTCCTCGCCGCAGATCTTCTCGTAGACTTCCGGTGAGACGCCATCGAAGGAGAGGTAGATGGCATCCACGCCGGCTTCTTTGAGGCGGCGCAGGTAGGCGACATCATCGGCCAGCCTCAAGCCGTTGGTGTTCACCTCGATGTAGTCCACGCCCATTTTTTTGCCCAGGGAAACTATTTCCGGCAGATCATCCCTGAGCGTTGGTTCCCCGCCGCTGAGCTGGACGCAGACGGGTTTGGAACCCCTCAGCACCGTTTCATACATCCCCTTGATCTGGGCAAGGTCCGGCTCGTAGAGGTAACCCTCCCCGGAGCTGGCGAAGCAGGCCCGGCACCTGAGGTTGCACCTGCTGGTGACCTCCATGACCACCAGGCAGGTGTCCTGCTGGTGATCGGGGCAAAGCCCGCAGTCAAAGGGGCATCCCTTTTTTCTCCCCGTCTGCCTGACCCTGGCGCCGCTCCTCTTCGAATCGAACCGGCTCAGAATTTTGTAAAGTTCAACGTCTCGCCAGAGGACCGTCCTGAAGCTACCGTGGTTGGGGCATTCCTTTTCCAGGTAAATGTTGTCACCTTCGGCAACTCTGGTGGCGGGAATTCTCTTCAGGCAGACCGGGCACAGGCTCCAAGTTCTTCCGATGACTTCTCCCATGGGGACCAATGTTGTGGTGTTTTCCATTGATTAAGTATTTTGCCGGACCGGGCGATGGCCTTTGGGCAGCAGTGACCTGACGGCCTTCAGGGCCACCCCCCGCGGCATGTGTTTCAGGGACTTGCGGATGATCTCCCAGTCTCCGTCCTCGTAAATGGCCTTGAGGTAGTGGGGAGTCATGTGGCCGCACTTTTCACAGATGGCCCCGGCCCCCATGTAGCAGGCCCTGGTGTCGCCGCAGCCCCGGTACTTGATGTTTCCCATGGAGTCCAGGCTGAGGACCAGCCTGGTGGCCGGGCAGTTGGAAGCTACCTTCAGGCAGCCCGGATATTTCATTGATTCAAGGATCCCGTCCGAGAGAAAAATGAAGTCGCCGTAGTCCTCCTTCAAGGGCCTGAGAACTTTGTCGATGAGCTCATTCCTCTTGGCGAAGGGGAGGAACAGGGAATTGTCCCCGCCGACGAAGGGGGTGTAGAAGCTGAACTTCACCCAGAGCACCTTGGAGTTGCTCCATTCGGAGACAAATTTTTTCACGCAGCGATAGTTCAGAGAGTTGATCACCATGTTCAGCAGCAGGTAGCGTGCCCCCGTTGTTTCGATGTTCTCCCTGGCCCTTGCGTAGGTCCCCCTTCCCCTGATGAGTTCATGGTAGCGCTTGGTGCCGTCGATGCTGATGAAGAAGGAGACATCGTTCCAGGAGGGTATGGGGATGGTGCCGTTGGTTACCACCTCGTTGAGGAGGAACCTCTTCTTTCCCCGCTCGATGAGTTCCTGGCGCAGCAGCGGTTCCCCGCCGACCCAGGAACAGTAGAAAAACTTGGGCAGCCTTTGGAAGACCTCCTCCCAGGCCTCAACCGGCAGCTCTCCAGAGCTGTTGGTCCTCCAGAAAAAGCAATGGCGGCAGCGGAGGTTGCACCTGTTGGTCACATCTATGGAGACGGCCTTCTGCCTCATCTTCAGACCCTTGCCCGGGGTTTGGTATTATTATCGGTCGGCAAGCTTTAAAGTTTGGAGTTCGGTAATAGAAGCAACGAAAAATCTGGGGACGAAAGATGAACTTCTTGGAGGAGTGGATTCACTCCGTCATCGGGCAGGAGCTGAGGCGCCGATCCGGTTGCGGCGAGTTTCGGGATGGAGATCACCATCCGGAAATTAAGGGCCAGGACATCAAGGGCTACCAGCTGTGGAAGATATCCGAGGTGGTAAAGTACACCGGCGAAAGAAGCCCCTTTTACAGGAGGCTTTATCAGCGGGCCGGCATCTCTCCCGGAAAGGTGAGATCCCTTGATGACTTCTCCAAAATCCCGTTCACCGAGCCCCGGGACCTGATCCGGAGGCCGAACCAGTTTTGCTGTGTGCCCCAGAGCGAAATTTTCCGTGGTTTCTCCGCCGACGGGACCCCCGACTCCCTGAGGGTTTTCTACACCAAGGATGAGCTGGACAGGATAGTTGCCTCCATAGCCGCCGCGCTCAGGATGGTGGGTTTGAAGGAGGGGGATGTGCTGCAGATAATGTTCCCTCCTGAGGCGGAGTGGGGCTGCGACTATCTGGTCAGCAGGGCCGCCGAGAGCTGCGGGGCCTCGGCCGTGGTCACCGGCCAGGGCCTTCTCGAGGAGCAGGTGCAGAAGATGGTGGAGCACAGGCCGACGATGCTGATCGGTTCCAATCCTTACCTCTACGCGATCACAGGCTTGGCCGAGGGCCGAAACCTGCACCGGCTGGGGATAAAGTCAATCATCCTGAGCCGTGGCTGCAGTTACTTTCCCTTCGACGAGTCGATCCGGAGGGAGGTGCAGGAGGTCTGGGGTTGCCGGGCCTACGACCAGTACGGGACGATGGAGATGGGTCTGGCAGTCTCGATGGAGTGTCCGGCGCAGGATGGCCTTCACATCAATGAGGCCGATCTTTTCGTCGAGGTCGTGGATCCTGAGACCGGTGAAGTCCTCGGGGCTGGCGAGGAGGGGGAGCTGGTCTTCACGACCCTCAGCAGGAGGTGCATGCCGCTGGTGAGATACCGGTCGGGGGACATCTCCCGCCTGATTGAGGGCAAATGCAAATGCGGGGCCGAGATCCTGAGGATGGAGGGGGTGAAGGGGAAAATTTCCCGGGCCGAGGGCGGGGCCTCTCAACCAGCGTAAACCTTTTTATGACTTCGCTACTAAACTATGGGCGGGCTTTTTGAGCAAAACGTTCCTGAAACTAGTAGCGGACATAACGAAGAGGACGGACTCCAGAATTGTGCTGGCACTTGATCCTCCTTTCAATCCCTACTCCCTGAAGAAGCCCGAGGAGAGGCAGAGGGAGAGGCTCAACACGGCCAACCGGGTCAAGAGCCTGCTTGCCGAGCTCGACGGCCTTGTCTCCGGGGTGAAGATCGGGCTGCCCCTCATCTTCGGGCTGGGGCTGGACCTGGTCGAGGAGATCATCAACGCCTCGAGAAAGAGCTACTTCTTCATCTGCGATCCCAAGATGGCCGACATCGGTCACATCAACGGCCTCGAGGCCGCGCAGCTCTTCGACGTCGGCTTCGATGCCCTCATCATTCACGCCGCCGTCGGCATCAAGGGTGGGATAGATGAGGTGGTGAGCCTGGCCGAGGAGATGGACAAGGGGGTGCTCGGCCTTTGCGCCATGAGCCACCCGGGGGCGAGCGAGCACCTCAACAAGCACTTCAACGAGCTGCTGGAGATCGCGGCCAGGGCCGGCGTGGACGGCTTCGTCGTGCCGGCGACCTACCCCCACCTGATCACCAGTGCCAAGAATGCCTACCCCTCCTCGATTATTTTTGCGCCCGGGGTGGGCACCCAGGGGGCCAGCTTCGGCTCGGCGCTGGCGGCCGGCGCCGACTATGAGATCATCGGGAGGAGCATCTCGCAGGCCCCATCACCGGCGGCCCGGGCGAGGGAAATTCTGAGGGAGATCAAGGAGACGGGGGTCAGCATCCAGAAGATTGCCCTGGCGCTGGCGAAGCACCACTGTGTGATGGTGGGCGAGTTCAAGCTGACCTCAGGCCTGATGAGCCCCTACTACATAGACCTCAGGGCCACGCCTTCCCACCAGGAACTCTTTGACCTGATCACCAGCGCCTACGTCGCCGAGCTGAAATCCCTGGGCCTCTCCTTCGACAGGATTGCCGGGGTGGCCACGGCCGGGGTGCCGATCGGGGCCTTGGTGGCCTACAAGCTGCAGAAGCCGTTCCTCTACATCAGGAGGGAGGAAAGGACCCACGGGACCAAGAGCCTGATCGAGGGCGTGATCAACCCGGGTGACACGGTACTGATCGTGGATGATGCCGTCACCACCGGGGGCAGCCTGCTCAAGGCCATTGAGGCCATCCGCGAGCGCGGCGGCAGGGTGGAGTATGCCATGGTGCTCGTTGACCGCGAGCAGGGCGGGGCGCAAAACCTGGCCCAAAAGGGCGTCAAGCTGATCTCCCTGATGACCGCCTCCCGGCTGATGCAGGAGCTCTACCGCCATGGCTTCATCAGCAAGGAGGACTATGAAAAGGTGATCAGGTACATTCAGGAGAGCAAGGGAGCTCAGGCCCCCTGACCACCGCGGTGACGGGTCGAGGGATGATGTTGCCGGAAAATTCAGGAAGGCAGGGCGGAGGGGTTGAGGGGGCTCTTTCCTACAGTGACTTCCGCTTCCGGCCGGCGAGGATAAAAAAGGTGGTCGCGGAGAGCCCGAAGGTTAAGTCCTTTTATCTCGAAGTTCGGGAGGGTGAGCTGCCGCGGCCGGGCCAGTTCTACATGGTCTGGCTGCCCGGGCATGAGGAGGTCCCCATGAGCGCCTCCGATGCCGGAGCTGATTTTATCAGGATCACCGTTTCCCGGGAGGGCGAAACCACCGCGCAATTCCACAGGCTGAGGAGGGGGGACAGCCTCTTCCTGCGGGGCCCCTTCGGCAATGGCTTCTCCCTGGAGGGAAAGTCATTCCTCCTGGTCAGCGGGGGTTACGGTGCGGCGCCGCTGATCTTCGCGGCCAAGGAGATCTCCAGGGCCGGGGGGAGGTGCACCTACCTCTCGGGGGCGAAAAACAGGTCGGAGCTGCTTTTCCTTGGCGAGCTGCGCCGGCTCGGGGTGGAGCCCCTCGTGGCGACCGAGGATGGCTCCGCGGGCCACCGGGGGCTGGTGACGGATCTCGTCGACGCGGTGTTGCCCCGGGGAAAATATCAGAGGGTGCTCACCTGTGGCCCGGAGCTGATGATGTACGAGGTGGTCAAAAGGGCGGTGGGGCAGGGGATCAAAGTTCAGGCCTCACTGGAGCGCTACATGAAGTGTGGCTTTGGTCTCTGCGGGTCCTGTGTCCTGGACCCGGCGGGCCTGCGCGTTTGCTGCGACGGCCCGGTCTTTGACGGTGAACTTCTCCTGAAGACCGATTTCGGAAAGAGAAGGCGGGAGGCATCGGGAGCCGGGGTGTCGCTGTGAAGCTGGGAATCAGGTTGGGCAGGATGAGGATGAGAAACCCCACCATGCTGGCGTCGGGGATCCTCTGCAACGGGTCACTGCTGAAGCGCGCCGCTGTTGAGGGTGGCGCCGGGGCCGTGGTCACCAAGAGCCTGACCCGGGAGGTGAGGGAGGGTTACCCCACTCCGGTGGTGGTCGGGGTTGACTGCGGGGTGATCAACGCCGTGGGCCTGGCTAACCAGGGTTTTGCCTCCTACCTGAGTGAGGACCTGCCGCTGGCGAAGGAGGGCAGAGTGCCGGTCATCGTCAGCGTGGCCGCGGGCAGGGTGGAGGAATTCGAGGAGATCTGCGTGAGGGCCGAGGAAGCGGGCGCCGATGCCGTGGAGCTCAACCTCTCCTGCCCCCATGTGGAGGGGCACGGGATGGAGGTGGGCGCCGACCCCGCCGCCGTGAGCAGGATCGTGAAGGACCTGGCCGGGGTGATGAAGATCCCTGTTCACGTCAAGCTGGGGCTCAGCGACAGGATGATCGAGTCGGCCGTTGCCGCGGAAGCCGCCGGCGCCGAGGCGGTGGTCGCCATCAACACCATCAGGGCCATGGCCATCGACGTCGACGCCCGGAGGCCGGTGCTCACCAACGTTTACGGCGGGCTCTCCGGGCCGGCCATTCACCCCATCGCCCTTCGCTGCGTCTTTGAGCTTTACCGGGAGCTCTCCATCCCGGTGATAGGCTGCGGCGGGGTCAGCGATTGGAGGACTGCTCTCGATTTCCTGATGGCCGGGGCCAGCGCCGTCCAGGTGGGCTCGGCCTTGGCGGTCAGGGGAATCGGGATCTTTCGTGAGATTGAAGAGGGGATAAGGAGATATCTGGTGAAAAACAAGTTTAGCAGTGTTAAGGAGGTCATCGGAATTGCCCACGGGGTGAAGCGATGAAGTATCTGATCATGATCGGCGGTGTGATCAGCGGGCTGGGCAAGGGGATAACCACGGCCTCGATAGGCAGAATTCTTCAGTCGCGGGGTTACCGGGTCACGGCCATAAAGATAGACCCCTACCTGAACTGCGACGCCGGCACGATAAATCCCTTCGAGCACGGCGAGATCTTCGTCACCGAGGACGGGGGGGAAATAGATCTGGACATGGGCCACTACGAGAGATTTCTGGATGTGAACCTCACCAAGAGCCACAACATCACCACGGGCCAGATCTACGGCGAGGTGATCAGGAGGGAGAGGAGGGGCGACTACCTGGGCCAGACGGTTCAGATCATCCCCCACGTCACGGATCTCATCAAGAGCCGGGTGAGGCAGGTGGCCCGCGAAAGCAGGGCTGAAATTTGCCTGGTCGAGGTCGGCGGCACCGTGGGCGACATCGAGAGCATGCCCTTCATCGAGGCCATGAGGCAGCTCTCCCTGGAGGAGAAGAAGGAGGACGTGGCCTTCATTCACCTCACCCTGGTCCCGGTGCTGGATGTCGTCGGCGAGCAGAAGACCAAGCCCACCCAGCACAGCGTCAAGCAGCTCCTCGCCGCGGGGATCTCACCCGACATCCTGATCTGCCGCAGCAGGAGTCCCCTCAGCGAAAATGCCAAGAGGAAAATTTCCCTCTTCTGCAACGTCCCGGAGAACGCGGTGATCAGCGCCCCGGATGTGGAGAACGTTTACCGCCTGCCCCTGCTTCTCGACGAGGAGGGCCTGGGAGATCTCCTGGTCAGGCGGCTGGACCTCGAGAACCGGGGGAGAAACATGTCGGGGTGGAAGGAAGTTGTCGAAAGGATGGAGAGGGCCACCAGGGTCGTCAGGATCGCCATGGTGGGGAAGTACATCAGGTTCCCGGACACCTACCTGAGCATCAACGAGGCCCTGAAGCATGCCGCGGGGGTCAACGACTGCAGGGTCGAGATCAACTGGATTGACGCCGAGAGGTTTGAGAGGTCGGGCGGGGATCTGGAGATGCTCCGGAGCTACGACGGGGTGCTGGTTCCCGGGGGCTTCGGGCAGCGGGGCAGCGAGGGCAAGATAGCGGCGATAGCCTACGCCCGCGAGCACTCGATCCCCTTCCTGGGGCTCTGCTTTGGCTTTCAGCTGGCGGTTGTGGAGTTTGCCCGGAGCATCGGGATGAAGGGCGCCAACAGCACCGAGATCAACCCCAGGACGCCCCATCCGGTGATCGACCTGCTGCCGGAGCAGAAGAAGGTCGCGGAGATGGGCGGGACGATGAGGCTGGGGGCGCACGAGGTCATCATCTCCCGGGGCACCAGGGCCTTTCAGATCTACGGCAGGGAGAGGATCAGCGAGCGCCACCGGCACAGGTATGAGGTCAACCCCAGATACATCGGGAGGCTGGTCAGAAAGGGGCTGGTGTTTTCCGGGAGATCTGCTGACGGCAGAAGGATGGAGATCCTGGAGCTGCCCGGGCGGGAATTTTTCCTCGCCACGCAGTTCCACCCTGAGTTTAAGTCAAGGCCGGGGAAGCCGGCGCCTGTTTTCGATGCCTTCATCAAAGCAGCTTTGAAGGGGAAATGAACCACTTTAATTCCCGAAATTTTATTCCTGGAGCGGGAGTTAGTTTATCTTCACCCTTTCTCCCCTTTCCATGTAAATTACCCTCTCGCCGATGTTGGTGGCGTGGTCGGCTATCCTTTCTAGGAAGGAGGCCACGAGCATGAGCCGAAAGGCGTCCGAGGTCTTCCTGGGGTCCTCGACCAGGTAGGAGAAGAGCTCCCTGGTGACCTGATGGGCCAGCCGGTCAACTTCGTCATCCCTTTCACCCAGCCCCCAGGCGAGCAGGGAGTTCTCCTCCTTGAAAGCCCTCATGGCGTCCCTCAACATCCCGACCGCCAGCTCGGCCATCCTGGGGATGTCCACGAGGGGCTTGACCAGGGGCCTGCCGGCGAGTTCCACGGTGATGTTGGCTATGTCTGCCGCCCGGTCGCCCACCCGCTCCAGATCGGTGATGATCTTGAGGCAGGAACCGATGATGCGCAGGTCCTTGGCCATGGGCTGCTGCAGGGCTATCAGGTGCATGCATTTGTTTTCAATTTCAATCTCCAGGGCGTCGATTTTGTCGTCCTCCTTTATCACCCTTTTCGCCAGGCCAACGTTTCTCCTGGCCAGGCTCCTCACCGCCTTTTCCACGGCTGCGGCAGCGAGTGAACTCATCTTTATTGTTTTTGATTTCAGATCCTCCAGCTCCTCGGAGAGCTTCCTTCTGGTCTCTAACTTCATCCAAATCTCCCCATAACATAATCCTGTGTTTGTTTATTCTTTGGCCGCTCAAAGATCTCCTCAGTCCGGCCATACTCGATGAGTTTTCCCAGGTACATAAAGGCAGTGTAGTCCGAGACCCGAGCCGCCTGCTGCAGGTTGTGGGTCACGATCACGATGGTGTAATTCCTCTTGAGGTCGAAGATAAGATCCTCGATTTTTGTCGTGGCAATCGGGTCCAGGGCCGAGCAGGGCTCGTCCATCAATATCACCTCCGGGTTGACGGCCAGGGTCCGGGCGATGCAGAGGCGCTGCTGCTGGCCCCCCGAGAGCTCGAAGGCCGAAATGTTTAACCTGTCCTTCACCTCTTCCCAGAGAGCGGCCTTTTTTAAACTTTCTTCCACCAGATGTTTCAGCCTTTCCCCTTCCGCGATGCCGTGGATTCTTGGACCGTAGGCCACATTTTCATATATTGACTTGGGAAATGGATTCGGTTTCTGGAAGACCATCCCTATTTTCCACCTGATCTCAGTATCATCGACATCTCGGTCGTAGATGTTTTTGCCGTCGAGAAGGACCTCGCCGCTCACCCTGGCTCCCGGAACCAGCTCCACCATCCGGTTGAGCGACTTTAAGAAGGTTGACTTCCCGCAACCAGAGGGGCCGATTATCGCCGTTATCCTTTTTTCCGGAATCTTTATGGTGAAATCCCTGACGACCTGCGCATTGCCGTACCACACGTTCAGATTTTTGGTCTGCAACTTGACCTTCATTTCACCACCTTCTCCTGCTCCGGTACCAGTAGCGGATGACGGCAGCGGTCAGCGAGATGAGGAGAACCAAGATGAGGAGAACCAGGGCGGTCCCGTACTGGATGGGGGCCACTTTGGAAATGTTGGGGTGCTCGGTGGCAAGCACGAAAAGGTGGTAAGGCAGCGCCATTACCGGGTCGAGAAGGGAGGTGGGCAGGCCCCTCATGTAAAAGACCGCTCCGGTGAAGAGAATGGGCGCCGTTTCACCGGCAGCCCGCCCCACGCCGAGGATGGCCCCGGTAATTATCCCCGGAAAAGAAGCCGGCAGCACGATTTTAATTATGGTTTGCCCCTTGGTGGCTCCCAGGGCCAGACTTGCCTCTCTGAAGTGTTCGGGGACGCTTTTCAGAGCTTCCACCGAGGTCACGATGACGGTGGGGAGGATCATTAGCGATAGGGTCAGGGAGGCCGAAAGCAGGGAGGTGCCGAAGCCCAAGAACTTGACGAAGAAGGCCAGCCCAAAGAGGCCGAAGACTATGGAGGGAACCCCATTGAGGTTGTATATCGCTGAGTTCACCAAGCGCACGAACCTGCTCTCCCTGGAGGAGTACTCGACGAGGTAAATCGCCGACATCAGGCCGAGGGGAAGGGATATCGCGATGGCCAGGGTCACCAGCAGAAGAGTGCCAACTATCGCCGGGAAAATGCCGCCGGCGGTCATCCCCGATGTCGGCGGCTTTGTCAGGAAATCCCAGCTGATGATTCCCGCCCCGTTGGAGATGATGTAGAACAACAGGTAACCCATGATCGACAAAGAGATCAGAATGGCTATTCTAGCCGCCCCAAATCCCAATCTCTGGCAAATTTTTGCATTCATCTCCTTTCACCATTTTTTCTCTTTATGAGCCGGATCGCGGCTGAGTTTAAGATCAGGGTCATGATGAAGAGGACGATGCCTATGGCAAAGAGAGCGCTGTAATGGGTGCTCCCGAAGACGGTTTCTCCCATCTCAGCGGCAATCGTCTGCGTCAGGGTTCTCACCGGGGAGAAAATTGAGGTGGGAATTATCGGTGCTCCGCCGGTGACCATCATCACCGCTATGGTTTCACCGATGGCCCGGCCAAGCCCCAGGATGATGCCCGCCGTTATCCCCGAGGCAGCAGCCGGGATGGTCACGCTTCTTATGGTCCTCCATTTTGTGGCTCCCAGGGCCAGCGAGGCCTCTTTATAATCAACGGGGACAGAGCTGATCGCATCCTCCGAGATGCTGAGTATCGTCGGCAATATCATTATTGCCAGGATTATCCCGCCCGTGAGCGCCGTTTCTCCCGTGGGAAGGCCAAAGGTGTTCTGCACCAGCGGCACCAGCACCATCAACCCGAAAAAGCCGTAAACCACCGAAGGTATTCCGGATAAAACTTCAATGGCTGGCTTGAGCAATTCCCTGATCTTCGGATTCGCGATTTCAGCGAGGTAGACTGCCCCGAGAAGGCCCAGCGGAACCGAGATCAGCAGCGCCAGTGAGGTGACGAGGAGAGATCCCAAGATTAACGGTATCACTCCGAAAGATGGCGGCGTGGCGGTTGGTCGCCAGGTGAGGTTGAACAGGAAATCGAAAGGACTGATTTGGTTGAAGAGAGGCAGGCCCTGGGTGAAGATGAAGAGGAAGATGAAAAAGACGGCCAGTATGGAAAATGAGGCGAAGGGGGCGGTGAGAACCTTTCCCGATAATTTTAACCTGATTTTTCCTTTCATGGATATCATCTTAAAAAAAGTAGAATTTTTTTTGAGGACTAAGGCAGTTTCACGAACCCATGCTCCTCAACTATTTTTTGTCCTGCGGGGCTTTTGACGAAATCTATGAAATCCTTCGCCAGTCCTTCCGGTTGTCCCTTGGTGATCATGTACAAAAACCGGGAAATGGGATAAGTTCCATTTTGCACCGTCTCGATTGTTGGCATCACTCCGTTGATCTTCAATGCCTTGACGCCGCTAGCTCCGGCCAAGTAGCCAATCCCAACGTAACCGATACCGTTGCGGTTTCCGGAAACGGCCTGGGCCATTTCCCCGTTGGAAGTCTTGGTCAGGGCGTTTAACGTTATGTTGTCCGGTTTCATGACTTTGCTTTCAAAGGTTTCGTAGGTTCCCGATGTTGATTCCCTGGTGTATACCACTATCTCGAGGTTGGGCCCGCCGACCTCGCTCCAGTTGGTTATCTCTCCCTTGAATATCCTCTTCACCTGTTCCAGAGTCAGCTCCTCGACGGGATTGCTCGAGTTCACTATGACACAGACGGCATCCAGGGCGATTTCGTGTTCGATGAGGCCCTTCTGCTTTTCCTCGTCCTTCAATTTTCTCGAAGAGTTGGCGATGTCACAGGTTCCGTCGATCAGTGCGGCAATTCCGACCCCGGATCCCCCGCCCTCGACGATTATGGAATCATTGGGGTGGGCGTCCATCCAGGCCTCGGCAGCGGCCTGAGCTATGGGAAGAACAGTTGTGGACCCCTTAACCCTGATGGACCGTGGAGTTGCCGAAGTTGTGGTTGGTGATGGTTTAGTCGTGGTCGGCGTTGTTGGCGATGGTGCAGACGTGGTCGCCGCTGGGGTCGGTGAGCCGGTCAGCAGAAGCGCTGAGATTGCTCCGGCCAGGACAATGGCAACGATTATCAGCCCCATTGTTGTTGCTTTCATTTTTCTCCCAGTTGCTACATAGAAAAAACATTATTTATTTTTTGTCCAAATAATCTATATATCAAACATTTAAATATGGAAAAATATATATTTGAGTACTGAAAGCTGGGAATGGTGCCCATGAGGGACAATTCCACCGAGATCAGGAAGGTCCAGAAAACCGGCGGCGCGACCTACATTGTTTCCCTGCCCAAGGATTGGGTGGAGGAAAACAGGATAAAGCCGGGAGACGGTCTGGCCATCAGAAGACTGGAAGATGCTTCACTCCAGATCATCCCGCCGGGAACTCGGGAAAAGAAGACGGCGGCTGAAGCCAAAATTGGAATCTCTCAGGGCGACGACCCCTATAAGATCGCGAGAAAGGTAATTTCCCTCTACCTCGTGGGATACAACGTGATCCACATCGTCTCCGAAACTAAAATTACACCCATCCAGAGGGAGGTGATCAAAAACTATGTCCGGGAAAAGCTCGTCGGCGCGGAGCTGATCGCCGATTCTCCGAGTGAGATGACCATCCAGGTGCTGCTGAGCTATCCGGAGCTTTCGGTCAAAGATGCCCTCAGGAGAATGTTTTTAATAGCCTCCTCCATGCAGAAGGAGGCCATCTCCGCTCTGGAGAAGCTTGACAGGGGGGCGGCTGAGGAGGTGATCAGGCTGGACGACGAGGTGGATCGCTTCAGCATGTACGTCATCAGGCAAATCAAGCTCGCCGTGCAGGACCCGCGTTCAATCAAGGAGATCGGGTTGCGCAATGCCCGGGATTGCCTCGGTTACAGGCTGATCGTTAAAAGCGTGGAAAGAATTGCCGATCACGCGGCTTTGATCGCCGAGAAAGTTAAGTTGATCAACAAACCCTTGGACAAAGAGGTGCTGCGGGGAATAGTGAACATGAGCGCTTTCGCCAATGCCCTGGTGGAGAAATCAGTGCTGGCCCTCTTCAAGGAGGACTATGACGTCGCCGAAGGGATAATTGTGGAGAAGGAGCGGGCCAAGTCAATGGAGGAGAAGGTGGCCAAACTGGCGCTCGAAATTCCGCGCGAGGACTCGATAAACGTGCGGCTGATAACGGAAAGCCTGCGAAGAATAGCCGAGTACAGTAGCGACATCGCCGAGATAGTTTTGAACCTCACCGTGGGCGAATCAACCGGGTGATAACTTGAGGGTCCCTTCTCCACCGGGCTTAAATCCTTTCGCCTTAAATTGGTTTTGCGGTGATCGCCGGTGAGAAAAGTACTCTTCGTTTGCGTGGAAAACTCGGCCCGAAGCCAGATGGCCGAGGCCTTTTTCAACCGATTGGCCAAGGGGGCGAAAGCCGAGAGCGCGGGAACCAGGCCGGCCAAATCAGTGAATCCGCTGGCCGTAGAAGTTATGGCTGAGGTGGGCATCGACATCAGCGGGGCCAAGCCGAAGCAGCTGACTCTGGAGATGCTGGAAGGGGCAGACCGGGTGATCACGATGGGCTGCCTCTCAGGAGAACTTTGTCCCGCCGCGCTGGTTCCGACCGAGGACTGGGGCATTGAGGATCCGGCGGGCAAGTCCATGGAAAAGTTCAGGGAGGTAAGGGATAAGATCAGGAAAAAGGTTGAGGCGCTGGTTGAGGAGCTGGAGGGAAAAGCTTCCGGCTAAAATTTCAACAAAACCAAAAATCTTTTTTATTGGCAGAGTAAAAGTAATTGATGCACGAAATTGTTTTGAGTCCAACAGTGGTGGAAAAGTTTTTCCACCCGAAGCTCTGTTCTGAGCTAGATGAGATAGGAGGATCGTTATGAAAGTTAGAAAGAGGGACGGTACTCTGGAGGATTTTAACCCGGAAAAGATAGTGGAGTCCATCTTCAGATCGGCGCAGGCGGTGGGCGGACGCGACCGGGAGCTGGCCAAGAGGCTGGCTAACGAGGTCGTCGCCAAAATCCAGTCCCAGTTCCAGACGGAGATAGTGTCCACGGAGGACATCGGCAACATCGTCGAAAAGGTGCTCATCGAGCGCGGCCACGCCCGCACGGCCAAGGCCTACATCCTCTACCGCAAGCACCAGGAGGAGCTGAAAAAGCTCCGTTCCACCTCCCTTGAGGTCGAGCGCATTGTGGACAGCTACATCGGGCACCTGGACTGGAGGGTCCGGGAAAACGCCAACATTGATTTCTCCCTCAGCGGCCTGGAGCAGCACATCTCCACGACCGTGATCGCCAACTACACCCTCTCCAAGCTCTACCCGATGGAGGTCGCCGACGCCCACAGCAACGGCGACTTCCACATCCATGACCTCGGCCGGGGCATCTGCGGCTACTGTGCCGGCTGGTCCCTGCAGCAGCTCCTGGCGGAGGGCTTTAACGGCGTCCCCAACAGGATCGGCTCCAACCCCCCCAAGCACCTGACGACGGCCTTGCTGCAGATGGTCAACTTCATGGGAACCCTTTCCAACGAGTGGGCCGGAGCGATGGCCTTCAACTCCATCGACACCCTGCTGGCGCCGTTCGTCTGGGCCGATGGGCTGGACTATGGTCAGGTGAAGCAGGCCATCCAGGAGTTCGTCTTCAACCTGAATGTCACCTCCCGCTTCGGCGGCCAGTGCCCCTTCACCAACGTGACGCTCGACCTCAACGTCCCCGAGGACCTGGCGGATAAACCGGCCATCGTCGGCGGGAAGCCTCTGGACAGGGCCTACGGCGACTTCACTGAGGAGATGGACATGATCAACCGGGCGTTCATCGAGGTCCTCTCCGAGGGGGACATGAGCGGAAGGCCTTTCACCTTCCCCATCCCGACCTACTCAATAACCAAGGATTTCGAGTGGGACAGCCCCTTCTCCGATCTCCTCTTCGACGCCACGGCGAAGTACGGGCAGCCTTATTTCCAGAACTTCGTCAACTCTGACCTCAGGCCCAGCGATGTCCGCAGCATGTGTTGCCGGCTGAGGCTGGATCTGAGGGAGCTCAGGAACAAGATGTCCGGGGGCCTCTTCGGCGCCGGCGACTCCACGGGTTCCATGGGCGTGGTGACGATAAACATGCCCCGGCTGGGCTACCTCTCCAAGGACGAGGATGAGTTCTTCGAAAGGCTGGACCAGATCATGGAGCTGGCCAAGCGCTCGCTCGAGATCAAGAGGGAGATCGTGGAGAAGAACATGAACAACGGGCTGCTGCCCTTCACCAAGCGTTATCTGGG
>Ga0272449_1000391_pt1 | contig 53082 bp, 56 predicted proteins | sample YNPCB0241_FD_198679 | JGI IMG/M metagenome (GOLD analysis project Ga0272449, IMG submission 198679) | Hot spring sediment microbial communities from Yellowstone National Park, WY, United States - YNP-CB-024-1 | ecosystem: Environmental > Aquatic > Thermal springs > Hot (42-90C) > Sediment...
CAAAGATAGGCTCCCCTGAAGTCGCTTTAGAAGATCCTAAAATTGCCGCAAAAAATGCTGCCATCTTCTACTTTATGGGCGCACTTGCACCAATTGTACCATTCTTTTTAGGACTTTCAGGCTTTTATGCAATATTACTATCCATATCATTTACTATAATAATATTATCTATAGCGTCAGCGTTTGTAGCAGTAGTATCGGGAACTAGTATAAAAAGGAAGGCTATAGAAACCATATCCATAACACTGCTAGCAACATTACTAACATACCTTATAGGAACTCTTGCAAAAAGCCTGTTGGGAATAGAAATCTAGCCTATTGCAGCAAACTTGAGTTAACAAAATTTTTAATCCTCCTAAAATCTTCTTCAATCTGAACTTTTAACTGTGGATTATATAATGCTGCCGCAGGATGTAATGTCGGCACAATATTCAATAAGCTTTCAAAGAGAAATAAGCTGAATATTTTCCCTCTGACCTCAGTTATCCCCCTAATTTTTATTCCAGCTTTACCCAAAAGATATCCTGTCGAATGTCTTCCCAAAGTTACAACAATTTTCGGTTTAACTAATCTAATCTGTCTATCAAGATAAGGTGAGCACGAATCAATTTCATCTGGAAGTGGATCTCTATTTTCAGGAGGCCTACACTTTACAACATTTGTAATGTAAACGGAAGGCCTCGGCACCCCAAGCACGTTTTCAATTAATTCGGTTAGAAGCTTTCCAGCGGCTCCCACAAAGGGTCTGCCTTGCACATCTTCATAATATCCCGGCGCTTCTCCGACGAACATTATCTTCGCGTTAGGATCTCCTTCGCCGGGTACAGCGTTTTTCCTAAACTGGTGAAGAGGACACTTTACACAGTTTCTGATCTCCTCAGCAATTTCAACCATTTCCTTATCCATTTAATATTCGCCAAATAGAACAGTCAAAAAGCATTTATTACATTTTCCCCAACAACATAAATCTCTTGTTAATGGATTAAAGAAGAATTCTAGCAAGCTTTCCAGAGAAGAGGGAGAGGAATATGGCGCCAACTAGGTCAGTAAAATAGTGTGCTCCGAGGACGATTCTGCTTAGGGAAATGAATACAGTCAGAAGCGAGCAAATTATGTCCCCCCTCTTGTACCCTTTGAAAATAATAGAATATGCTCCTAGTGACCTGGAAACATGTCCTGAAGGATATGAGAAGTCATTTTCGTCCGCGTAAGAGGTTATGTTTTTCGAGTAAATGAATGGTCTTTCTCGTCCAAAAAGCTCCTTTAAAATATACGTGGAAACCGTTACAATTGCGAGAAAAGCAAGTAGCTCGAAGGCTTCATCCAATCTTCTCCTCCTATAGTAGGAGTGCGTGAAGAATATTAGCGAAAGAACGATCAGGAACCTGATATCACCCAAGTAGGTGATTATTAAGAAAACTTGGACCGGTATGCCATATGCTATCATCTTCTGAAACTGTAACACGATAAGACTCTCAAGTCCATCTAGTTGAAATATTTTTGTAAGAACTCCTATCAATATGGCGATCAAAAGGTAACAGAGTATTAAAGCCGTTTCCTTCATTGAAAAATCTTTTCTCAAACAGTTTTCACCAGCTCAGCCAGTGGGAGGTGCAAAAAGCCAACTATAACATAACCATCACTTTTCCAACCATGAAATCGTATGTAATTTAATGTACAGTCTTCTATAAAAAAGGTTCTAGATGAGCGATGAATAGATTTCAATTGTTTCCTCAGCCACCTTTCTCCAAGTGAAGTATTGTTGAACCCTATTTCTACCGTTTTCACCCCAAACCTTCGCCCTCTGAGGATCCCTTAAAACTTCCTTAATACCCCATGCGATGTCAGCCGGATCCTCGCCGTTAACGTGCACACCATTCTGTTCCGGTCCGGAGGCGACGACCTGTTCTCTGAAGCCTACAACACCCCGTGCTCCAACAACCACAGGCTTTTTCATGGCCATAGCCTCTAAGCTGACTATGCCGAACGGCTCATAAACCGAGGGAAAGACGCACACGTCTGAGGCGGCATAGTGCAGTATCCTCTCGTCTTCTGGAACAAATTCGAAATTGCATATAACATTATCTTTAACACCTAACCTTCCAGCTGTCTCAATGATATCTTTCTCCATCTCGCCCTTGCCAAGTATCACAAGCTTGGCTTTAGGATACTCTCCAAGCACGAGAGGCATTGCTTGGACAAGGTTTCTCACCCCCTTAACCCAAGTTAGGCGGCCCAAGAACAGGATCATCTGCCCATCCTCTCCCACACCGTATTTTTCCCTCAGTCTTCTAACATCCTCTGGAGCACATTTTTCAGGATCATATCTTTCAGGGTCAACGCCATTCCATACGACACTGATCTTCGGAGCGTTCCAGCCATGTCTTATAAGGTCGTCTCTCATGGCGTAGCTTACAGTTATAATATGGTCAGCTACCTCGGCCATAGAATGTTCGAGATAAGATACGACCGTCGAACCCTGTCCCCCGCTTCTACCCCACTCTGTGCTGTGGACATGAAAGACAACAGGTATTTTTGTCTCGTTCTTCACAATCATGCCTGCGATACTACTCAACCAGTCGTGGACGCATACAACATCGTAGTGTACGTTATCCTTTCTAACAAGTTGGTTGATAAACTTGGTTGCACTGAGAATGTTGTATATGAAGATGTCGTTAAAGAACCGGATGTTTGTACCCCACCTCTTTAAGTCTTCTGTTACAATGAATGGGAAAACGTTGCTGGCGTCAGCTATAAGTGGACGATGGACTTCAACACCCTTCCAGACCTCTCTTGTCTTCAAGTTTCCAGGGTTGAGTGTGAAAACTGTGACATCGTGGCCTAGTTCAATAAATTCTCGAGTAATGTATTCTGCGTAGGTTCCAAGCCCTCCGACAAGTCTAGGCGGATACTCCCAGACGAAGAATCCAATTCTCAACTCATGTCACTTATCAACCAAATCATAGTCTCTGCATATTTATCTTTTTCTCAAACTTTTATATCATCCCCACCTTTGCCCTTATTGTGTAAGGTGTCGAATTTTGGAGATAGCTGTTGATGTAAGAGATGTTGTCAAGGTTTTCAACGGAAACTTTAGGGCTCTCGATGGTGTTAACTTGAAGGTTGAAGCTGGCTCGATTTTTGCACTTTTAGGTCCAAACGGTGCTGGCAAAACTACTCTCATGAGAATTCTGACAACGCAGATAGCTCCGTCATCCGGCTCCGCCTACGTCTTCGGCCTAAACACTGTCAAAGAAGGTTCCCAGGTGAGGAAGCTTGTAAGCTACGTTCCACAGGAGATGAGTGTTTGGACCGATATTAGCGGCTACGAAAATCTCCTAATATACTCTAAAATCTATGGCATTCCAGTACAGGAAAGGGATAGGGTGATTGATGATGTTTTAGGAAGCATGGGACTGTCTGAAGCCGCTGACAGGCTTGTTAAAACATACTCTGGAGGCATGATAAGAAGGCTTGAAATTGCATGCGCCCTTCTGATTAAACCTAAAATCTTGTTCTTGGATGAGCCAACAATAGGCCTCGACCCTTCAGCGAGGAAGGCTGTTTGGGAAAAGTTGACAATTTTCAAGAAAGAATACGGTGCAACCATATTCTTTAACACGCACTACATGGATGAAGCTGAACTCTACTCAGATAAGATTGCGATAATCAACAGGGGCAAGACTGTGGCTGTCGGCTCATCCGAAGAGCTTAAGCATTCCATTGGAGGAGAAATACTTCATTTCAGTTTAGAAGAAAACGGCTTAGGTGAAAACGTTTTAGAAGAACTGAAGAAGATTAGGAGGGTAAAGGAGGTAATGATTTCAAATTCGGACATCACATTGGTCGTGGAGGACGCGGAAACACTTCTCCCCAAAGCCATGACCTTCTTTGATGAAAGAAAAATTGCTGTCAAAAGAGTTTCTATAACAAAGCCTACATTAGACGACGTGTTTCTAAAGTATGCTGGTACAAGGCTTGAGGTCAGTGGAAGATTAAGTGAAGTCACGCAGGTTAGGAGGATGATAAGGAGGGGTTAGAGTTGAAGGAATCCTTCAGAACCTTTTTCGCGATGATAGAGCTTGAGCTGAGAAGGCTTAGACATGATAGGACTGAAATTTACTCTAGAGCCGTGCAACCAATACTCTGGCTTGCAGTGTACGGTCCTATAATGAGCGGTGTCCGAGCAATTCCAACCGGAAACATACCGTACACAGACTTTATAACACCAGGCGTCTTAATCCAAAGCACCACATTCGTTTCAATCTTTTATGGGCTGACGATTGTCTGGGAGAGAGTCCGGTATACTGAAGAAGCTTCTTGTAACACCGGCTCCACGCTATGCTACCGTCATAGGAAGGTCCATGGCTTCAGGTGTGAGAGCAATATTTCAGGCTCTAATCATAGTTCCAGTAGCATTGCTTATAGGAGTAAAATTTCTCCCGAACCCACTTTACTTTATTCTAGCATTTGTGATAATATTCTTTTCCAGTGGGGGGTTTGCAGCCATATCCATACTTGTAGCATCGTTTATGAAGACAAGGGAAAGGTTTATGGGAATAGGGCAGGCTATAACAATGCCTCTTTTCTTTGCAAGCAACGCCCTCTATCCGGTGAAGATGATGCCATTAGCCCTACAGTATTTTGCGACAGTGAACCCTATGAGCTATGTTGTGGACGCAGTACGCTCTCTAATGATAAGTGGTGACTTAAGCAATTTATGGCTCGACCTTCTAGCCATCACAATATTTGACATAACAGTATTCCTGCTCGCCTCCCTAAGCTTTAAAAAGATCATAGAATAGTCTGAATTTGCTTGACCAAAAACCTTTAATCTTCTAAAATTTATCCTCTTTTTACTGTATCATATATTTTTGCCAAATATTGTAAAACAAGTATCCTGTAGAAGCTTTCAAGTTTCATTACATTACCATAGTAGTCTTCAACTTTAACGATCCTTGCGCTTGCACCGTATTTGCTTGCTTCTTCAACTTCTGAAGTAAATCTTCCAATATCCAAAACTTCTCCTTCAATAAAAACTTCAACCTTTTTATCTTCATCTTTCACGTAAAGTCCCTTAAGATTAAATGATTCAGCTTTCTCTAAAAGGAAAGTTTTATACAAAATTTCATTTACTTTTTCGCCTTCCAAAACAATCTTCTTTTTCATGCAAAAAATTTTATCGAAACCCATATTTAAAATTATAATAAGCTCTTACCCACAAAACTTTAATCTTCGAATCTGTAATCTGTTTTCGTGAGCATATTTGAATAATATCTTTGTTGCTATAACAGATTCAGACTATCCGGACACTAAGGTGGAGGCAGAGGTTCTGGAAAAGATTGGGGCTAAGGTTGAAAGGTTTAATTCAAAAAGTGACGATGATGTTATAAGGTTTGCTAAGGAAGCTGACGCCCTACTAAACCAGTATGCACCTATAACCGAAAAGGTTTTTCTTTCACTAGACAAGTTGAAGATTGTTGTAAGATATGGTGTGGGCATAGATAATATTGATGTTGAAGCAGCTACAAGATCTGGCGTGCTAGTATGTAATGTTATATATGACATCACTGACGTTGCCGACCATACACTAGCATTACTTTTAGCTTCATGGAGACGTATTAAGAATATAGACCGTCATGTTTTCGAAGGAAGATGGGATTGGAAACTTTTAGGAAGCTTGCCAAGATTTTCCGGTTCAACCGTAGGAGTTATAGGTTATGGTAAGATAGGTAAGCTTGTTGCTAAAAGATTAAAGGGTTTCGATGTAAAGGTACTCGTCTACGACCCATATGTTAAAGATGAAGAAATTGTAGGAGACGGTTTCACTCCAAAAGATTTTGAAGACCTTTTGAGGGAATCTGATGCAATAACCTTACATGTTCCATTAACAAAAGAAACCTTCCACCTTCTAAATGAGAAAAGTATTTCGATGATGAAGGATGGTGCAATAATTGTTAATACCTGTAGGGGTAAGGTGGTTGACACAAAATCTTTAATAAAGGCCCTAAAAAGTGGAAAAATATCCTATGCTGGCCTAGACGTTATAGAAGAGGAGCCCCCCTCAAAAGAACTCTTAAACGAGTTAAAAGAATGCAAGAATATAATATTGACGCCTCACACTGCATGGTACAGTAACAGTTCCCTGTATGAGGTAAGATATAAGGCTGCTCTGCAAGTGAAACAATTGTTTGAAGGCAAAATACCACAATATCTAGTAAACAGAAGTGTTCTTGAAAATGCTAGATGTAAGGATATGCTAAAAATTCGATAGAAACTTTATTCTGCCAAAATCTTTCCATACACGCTTATTAAGGTTGATGAAAAGATTATAACGGAATATTTTTTAGTTTAGGTTAGGGGAAGGTTAGGGTTGAAGGATGATGCTTGATCTAAAACATAAGAGAACTAGGGCTCCGATAGAGGTTAGCAGTGGACTTAACCAAACCATAAAAACTATTGTAGAATATTATAATAGTGGTGTGCCAGTAAAAAAGATTGCAGAGAAAATGGGATATTCTGTCAATACTGTCGAGGCTTACCTTTATAGGGCACGACATCCTGACAAGGTTAGGGAAGAAAATTTGAGGAGACTTGAAAAGTTTTGGCAAAGGAATTTTGAAAAAAGGTTCAAACCAAGTCTTACATTCAACATTCCTGGAACAGGCAGAAGAAGTGAATGTAGAATTTGGCTTCTAGACCTTTTCGCAAACAAAAAGTTGCAAAACAGAAAGTTATACTTTAATACGCCTGAAGAGAGAATCAATTTTCTAATACAGCTTTTTAACGGCCAAAACATTGAAGGTCGTAGAAAGGCGATACTAACAATGTGGCTCAAAGACAACTTTCTCACACAAGAAGAAATAGAAAAGTTCTATAGCCAAATTAACGTTACATATAAATAGAGAATCTTTAAAAATCTAAAAAGCTTTTATATCATTCTAATTTATTTAGATTTGTGATGGAAGATGGTTAGAATGAGGTTTGCTGTCATGCTACCCTTTGGCGACAGATATGATACAAAAAATCTACTTCTTGTTAAGCAATTGGGTTGCACTGACGTTATAGGCCACGGCCCACCTACACCGAAGGATTCACAGGTTTGGGAATACGGTGACCTACTACAGATAAAAAGGCATGTAGAAAGTTATGGTCTAAAACTTGATGTTCTCGAAGACGGTCCGCCGATAGAGAAGATCGTGTACAAGCTTCCAGGTTGGGAGCAGCAGCTTGAAGACTTCTGCAAATCACTAGAAAATATTGGAAAGGCTGGAATAAAGGTGATAAAGCCTCAGCACATGCCACCAGTACCAAACATGATATGGAGAACAGAAGTCGATAAGCCTACAAGAGGAGGCGCGACCTCAACAGCCTTCGACTACGAGCTTGTAAAAGATATACCTCCAACAATAAGATTCGGCCAATACAAGGAGGAAGACATATGGAGAAACATAGAGCATTTCCTAAAAAATGCTATACCAACAGCAGAAGCATCAAACGTTGTAATAACATTTCATCCAGACGACCCTCCAATATCACCAATACAAGGATTTCCGAGAATATTGAGGAGTGTTGAAGCCTTCGACAAGCTTTTCGAGCTTGTTCCAAGCAAAAATCTGGGAATGTGTTTCTGCCAAGGCTGCTTCGCGGAAATGGGTGAGGACGTGCCGAAGGCGATAAGATACTTTGGAAGAAAGGGGAAAATATTCTTCGCACACTTCAGAAACGTTAAAGGAACAGTATACGAGAAAGGAGGCTTCCAAGAAATATTTCACGACGACCCCACAGGAAACGTAGACATGTTCGAGGCAATGAAAGCCTACTATGAAGTTGGTTTCCAGGGGCCCATGAGACCTGACCATGCGCCGAGAACAATAGCGGACGAGGTGTATGGAGGAAAACCTGGATACTATATGATAGGAAAAATACTCGCACTAGGATACATGAAGGGCTTAGCGGAAAGCATAGAGAAAATCGGCTATTAACTTTTCATTCTTTTCACACTAGAAGGCCCTTGCTTTTTTAGTCATTAGTTAATGTCCCCAACTTTTTTGTAAATGAAGGATAATATTAATGTAAAAAATTTTTTTGGAGTGATGATAAGCGGTTATGTTAAAAGAACTTTCTGTCAAAAGTGCACCTTGTATCTGCACCAATCTAGCATTATGATTATAGCAATCTTTTTATAACAATGTTATAAAAAGGGTTTTGGTGAAAAATTGTTGTCACTGTTAACAATGGAACTCAATGAAGAAGAGTTTGAAAGGTACTCTCGTCAAATAATTTTAAAGAATATTGGCTACAGTGGCCAGCTAAAACTTAAAAATTCTAAAGCGTGTGTTGTCGGCTTAGGCGGCCTCGGGTCAGCTATCGCCCTGCAGCTTACTGCTATGGGCTTCGGGTACATTAGGCTTGTTGACAGGGATGTTGTTGAAAGGTCGAATCTTCATAGGCAATATCTTTACGACGTCGAATCTATAGGGCTTCCGAAGGTTGAAGTGGCCTATGAAAAGTTAAGAAGGTTAAACCCTAATGTTGAGATTGAACCTCTCCCTATTTCAGTTAACGAGCTGACTGCGGAGGAGGCTGTAAAGGGTGTCGATTTTGTATTGGACGGCTTCGACAGAATTTCCCCAAGATACGCGATAAACAGGGCCTGTGTAAAGCTTGGCGTCCCCTACATATTCGGAGCTGCTCTAGAAATGTACGGTAACGTTTCCACAATAATACCGGGAAAGACACCTTGCCTAGAATGCATCTTTCCAGGATTAGATGATAGAAGACTGCCAACTTGTTCTACTGTAGGTGTTCACCCTTCCATTCTATCAATAATAGCAAGCTTACAAGTTTCTGAAGCTGTTAACTTGGCTTTGGGCAGTCCTAAGCTTGCAGGTAAGCTTCTCTACATTGATCTAGAGGACCTTGAAATTGTTGAAGTGAACGTGTCTAAAGTGGACAACTGTACCGTATGTGGGTATAACTTGAAAGAAGAAAAGGTAAATGCAGGTCTCATGGTCGAAGAAGTGTGTGGTAGAATGGGCTTACCCACGTATATTGTCACCCCTTCGTCGACTATGAACCTTGAAATTCAAAGTATTAGGAGGGCATTAGAAGGGTTTGGTGCAAAAATTGTGGCTCAAGGAAGGCTTGGAATCACATTTAACCTAAAAGACTTTTGTGTTAGTCTTCTAAAAAGCGGTGTTATGGTTGTAGTTGGTGCGAGAAGCGCGTCTGAAGCAAGAGAACTATATGAAGGTTTCTCAAAATTGTTTAAAGTTTAACATCGTTGTCCTTAAGTGGATTTCAACCATTCCACATCTTCTCCCTTAATAGTGAGCCTGCATGTTTGAAGTTATAGTTGTACACTATGGGGAAATAGGGTTAAAGGGTAAAAATAGAACTTACTTTGAAAGAGTTCTTGAAAAAAATCTTGTATTAGCTTTAAGTAGTTTCGATACCTCAGTTTATAGAAGATATGGTCGCATTATATGTCAGCCTAAAATAAAAAATGAACGTGAAATCGTCGAGATCCTGAAGGCGACGCCTGGAATAGAATATTTCGCTCTATCAATATATTCTGAACCTTCGATTGAAGAGTTGAAGAAGAAGGCGGTTGAAGTGTTAAAGGAAAATAGTTTTTCAACATTTAAGGTTGAAACAAGAAGGTCCAATAAAGGTTTTCCATTAACTTCCCTTCAAGTCAATAGGGAGTTGGGTGCACATATATCTAAAGCTTTAAACAAGAAGGTTTCAATGAAACCAGATGTAACATTGTATGTTGAAATATGTGAAAAGGAAGCCTTACTTTACACTAGAAAATTTGATGGAGTTGGAGGACTGCCTGTAGGTTCATCAGGAAAGGTTGTCTCACTATTATCTGGAGGCATCGATAGTCCCGTAGCATCTTTTATGATGGCTAAAAGGGGATGCGAGGTAGTTTTCACCCACTTTTTCAACAGAATAATAAATCCTGAACAGTCTCTTTCAAAGATAGAAAAGATAGTTTTAACCCTAACAAGGTTTCAGCCTAAGTCGAAACTCTACATAATACCCTTTGAAAAACTTCAGCTTGAAATAATAAGAAATGTTCCTTCAAAGTATAGGATGATAGTGTACAGGAGGTGTATGATAAAAATAGCTAATGCTGTAGCAGAGAGGGAAGGGGCAAAAGCTATCGTCACCGGAGACAATCTTGGACAAGTGGCGTCTCAAACAATAGAAAATCTGAACACGATATATATGGTGTCAAAGTTTCCTATACTTTCGCCACTTATAGGATTAAATAAGATGGAGATTGTTGAGCTGGCGAAAAGGATTGGAACATACGAATATTCTATATTGCCATATCAGGACTGTTGCTCCTTTATGATATCACCACACCCAGCAACACGGTCGGATCCTAGGGTGATAGAATGTTTGGAAGAAAATTTGGCATTAGATACAGGGGAATATGTTAAGATGGCGAAAGTTTTAGAATTTAAACAGTCAACTGCATTTAAGCAACATTTGAATGAGCTTTAGCAGCAGCATCTGTGGTGTGAGTGTGCTTTTGTAACATAGTTTGAAGGTTTTTGTTCGAATGCCTTTAAACACTGTTCCGAGCAGAAGTAGTACGTGTTTCCCTCGTACTCTAGCCTAAATTTTGTCTTTTTTGGGTCAACTTCCATGCCGCAGACAAGGTCTCTAACCATATTCTGTCACAGCAGATCCTAGATAACAATGTTATAAAAGTTTTTTCTTTTTAACAACATTAAAATATAACATTGTTAAAGTGAGCTGGTGTGGAAGTTGAAAAGCAAAACATTGTTGCTTGAAGGGCCATTTTGTAAACCATGTGTAGAAAGACTTGTGAAATATGTGAAGTCTGTAGATGGTGTTGTAGATGCAAAAGTTAACATTGTTGCAGGACTGATGATAATTTACTTCCAAGATAAAGTGGATGTTTCAGCGTTGAAGGCTACTGTGGAAGAAGCCGGCTTTAACTTTATCGGTGTCAGGGGGTGAATATGGTATGGCAAGAGATATAGTTTGCGGAATGTATGTTGACGAAAATACGACGCCATTTAAGGTGGAGCGAAATGGTATAATGTACTACTTCTGCAGTCAAGCTTGCTTGGACGCCTTCCTTAAACCTGAAAGGGAATTGAAGCATCTTAAGATTATGACAATCTTCTCCCTGTCCATGGGTGCTCTTATAGCCTTCCTCGAATACGTGTATCCAATAAACTTTATTTTTCCAAACTATCTATGGCTCTTTATTTTAGCAACTCCTGTACAGTTTATTGCGGGATGGAGGTTTTACATGGGGACAAGGGATGCGGTAAAAGCCAGACAGGCCAACATGGACAGCCTTATAGCTATTGGAACGACAGCCGCATGGCTCTATAGCACAGTATACACTTTCCAAAGTTTGGGTTGGATTCCACAGGTTCTTCCAAAGGTTTCTGGAGGAGGGCCTGAAGTTTACTTTACAGAGGGTGGTCTGATAATAGGGTTCATACTGTTGGGTAAAACAATGGAGCATGTCGTTAAAGGAAGGGCGTCTGAAGCCATAAGAAAGCTTCTTGAACTTCAACCTAAAATGGCGAGAATTGTTGAAGACGGTTTTGAGAAGGAGGTTCCAGTTGAGGAAGTGAAGGCTGGAGACATCATTATCGTCCGACCAGGTGAAAGAATACCAGTTGATGGCATAGTAGTTGAAGGATATTCTTCAGTAGACCAGTCCGCTGTCACGGGAGAAAGTATTCCAGTGGAAAAGAATGTCGGAGATGAAGTTATAAGTGCTTCAATAAACATGACTGGTGTCCTAAAAGTTAAGGCCACGAAGGTGGGCTCCGACACCACTTTAGCACAGATAGTTAAAATGGTTGAAGAAGCAATAGTCTCCAAGGCGCCTATTCAAAGGCTTGCCGACGTTATATCATCATATTTTGTTCCAGCCGTAATAGCTGTTGCAGTAGCATCCTTTCTCTTCTGGTACTTTATAGCCGGTCTACCCCTAGGCCTTTCTCTGACGATAATGATCTCAGTTCTTGTAATCGCATGCCCCTGCGCTTTAGGTATAGCAACCCCTTCAGCAATAATGATAGGTGCAAGCAAGGGTGCACAGAATGGCATTCTTATCAAAAGTGGAGAATATCTCGAGAAAGCCTATAAGATAAATGTGGTCGTGTTCGACAAGACTGGGACACTCACAAAGGGGCAGCCTTCTGTAACCGATATTATAGCTTTAAACGGGTTAAATAAAGTGGAAGTGATAAAGTTTGCTGCCATAGCAGAAAAGGCTTCAGAGCATCCGCTGGGTGAAGCCATTTTGAAGGCTGCAGAGGAAAACGGGGTCGAGGCACCTTATCCTGAAATGTTCGAGGCACTGCCGGGGCATGGGATAAGGGTTTCATATAATGGGCGTGAGATTTTGCTTGGAAACAGAAAGCTCATGTCAAAATATGAGGTTGAAGTCGAATCCATTGAACACATCTTAAAAAGTTTAGAGGATGAGGGGAAAACTGTCATGATATTGGCGTTGGACAGAAAAGTTTCAGGGATAATAGCTGTATCCGACACCCTAAAAGATTATAGTGTAGAAACAGTGCAGTTGCTTAAGGAAATGGGTGTAGACGTCGTTATGTTGACTGGAGACAACAGGAGGACGGCTGAGGCTATTGCCAGAAAGCTTGGAATACAGAGAGTGCTGGCGGAAGTTCTTCCAGCAGACAAAGCGAACGTCATTAAGGAGTTAAAGAGGGAAGGAAACGTTGTAGCCATGGTCGGTGATGGAATAAATGATGCGCCAGCCTTAGCTGCTGCTGACGTGGGCATAGCCATAGGAAGCGGCACAGACATAGCTAAGGAGACGGGTGGAATAATACTCATAAAGGACGACATAAGAGATGTTGCTACAGGAATAGATTTGAGCAGGGCAACTGTCAGAAAGATCAAGCAAAATCTGTTCTGGGCATTCTTCTACAACATAGCATTAATACCAATAGCTGCGGGAATACTTTATCCAATATTCAAAATACTGTTAAACCCCATATTTGCGGCAGCCGCTATGGCGTCAAGCTCTGTCACAGTTGTTTCAAATTCTCTTCTCCTAAACTTTTACAAGCCACCGGCTTCAGCGAAAAAACGACATACATTTAACCTTTCTTAAGAATAGAAAGAGGTATGTTTACTTCAGGCTCAAGTTGGGATATATGAAGTAGGTTTCCGTCAAAGCAAATAACATGTCTGGTCGTCCTCGCCGGAAACAGTTTTCCAGAAAGTCCGGCCTCTATAACAGAAGATTTTGAAATTTCTTCATCACCCTTCCATGAAAGCACCTTTAAGATTGGAGAAAAGTAGTCGACCAGAAGCGCCGGTATCCTACTGCACCCTAAAGCCTTTAAAACATTATACCTGTGGTGTCCATCAATAATAATATAGTTGTTCAAGTCTACGGCGATAGCCCTCTTCAAAAAACCATCGCTTTTAATCTCCTCATAAAGTTCAGCTAATCTCTTCTCCTCCACCTCTTCATGCTGTTTGAGCAGGCATACATCTAGAACTTCTATCTTAGCTTTAAGCAATGTTCGTATCCTATATTGTTCAAGCAACCTATATAACAATGTTATATAACGTATTTAAGCTTTAAGCCAAAGTTTAGAAAATTAGTCTACAAACTAACCATCAAAATTACTAGACCATAATTTCGTAAGCTGAACTAGGTTCAAGGTGCATCATCACAAGAATATGCCATTGGTTTCCAAAATTCTTTTACAAGTTTATAGAGAAATAGTCTAAAAAGTTTCTAGGTTTCGATAAAATTTATAATCACCAATAAATGTGCATATGATTCATGTTCCGTGGACTTGAAATTAAAATTGAAGGAAAGTTGTATGAAAAGTTTCAGAAGCTTATTGAATGGTTTAAGTCAGCTGGAGGGCCGATCGTGGTAGCATTCTCTGGTGGTGTTGATAGCTCTCTCGTCCTCGCTTTGGCGGTTCATGCTTTGGGGAAGGATAGTGTGATAGCGGCTACAGCGATTTCTGTAACATATCCCGAAGAAGACCTTTTTTGGGCGAAACATGTAGCTAGTCTACTTAATGTGAAACATGTTATATTTGAATCGGATGAAGTGTGTGATCCAAACTTTGTAAGCAATCCTCCAAACAGATGCTATTTCTGTAAAAGGAGCATGGTTAGCAAGCTAATTAGTGTAGCCAGAGAAAATGGTGCGAAAGTAATTGTTGATGGCACGAATGCGTCAGATGTAAAGGTCCATAGACCAGGATATTTCGCGCTAAAAGAGTGTGGTGTTAGAAGCCCGTTGGCTGAAGTTGGTGTCACAAAGGATGAAGCTCGTTCGATAGCGAGGTCGTTAAATCTTCCAAACTGGAATAAGCCCTCCATGGCATGCCTTGCCTCAAGAATACCCTATGGTGAAAAGATAACAGTAGAAAGGTTGGAGCGTGTGGCTAAAGCGGAGAAGATTGTTAAGGATCTTATAGCTGTTAGGCAGCTTAGGGTTAGAGACCATCAGGATAGCATTGCTAGGATAGAAGTGGGCCGTGATGAGAGGAGGCTTTTCTTTGACGAAAAAATTATGGATGACATCGCAAGAGAACTGCTTAAGTTAGGATACAAATTTGTAACACTCGACCTCATAGGCTATCGTGAAGGAAGCTTAGACGAGCTACTTGAGCGAAAGCTTGTGCCCGAGGAACTAAAATAGTTTAATAATATTAGAGAAGCGCTTAAATCAAATGTTTTATCTATTTTCATTCAATATGCTACATATGTCGCAGAGGTTCAGGTTCACCTTTTTTGAACCCTTTGTTTCAGCAATCTTTCTAGCTAAACCTCTTATAGCCTCCATGATCATCTTATTCTTTTCAAGCTTTTTACTCATCCTGTAGCCTCTCTTCGAACTTATGTAATAGCTTACTGCCGCCTGGCTTATTCCAAGCGCTTTGGCTGCGCTAGACTGTGAAAATCCATATTCTTCGATAAGGGTTTTTGCAATAAGTCCTCTTACAGCTGGCATGATATATTTTGTAACCCGTTCGCACCTTAACTCTACTGCCATCAATATGCAACTGTTAACAGTGTTTTAAATACTTTTAATTCAAGTTATTTTTGAGCATAACATGTTATTTGGGCAGCGGTCTCCTTTGAACCATAATTTTCCTACATTTTAGAAAGGTTTTTAAACATATATTCTGATAACACTGTTATGCAATCTCAAGTTGAAGAAAAAATAAATTTGGCTTCCGCCCTATCCCTGGCCTCTGGAATAACAATTCTTCTAGGCTCAATCTTATACTTCTGGATGTACACCTTTATGGTGTCCTCCATCTCTGACCTGGAGGAACACCATCATATGATGGGTATAATGATGTCATTTCTTTGGCCTAGTGGAGCCTTCTGGCTCTTCTTTTTAATAGGTCTTTTTAGTGGAGGAATTGTGTTTGCAAGTTCAATCCTACTTAAGATAAGAGCCAAAGATAGGTTTCTATATGGTTCTCTAATAATAATATTCTCCGTTTTAAGCATCTTCTCTGGAGGTGGCTTTATAGTCGGTGCACTGTTAGGGCTTCTTGGTGGAATTGTGGCGGTGATCTAATACGCATGAGCGTCTCCATTCTGCGCTAGAATGGTTAAAAGAAGAACATAGGGTTATAGAACGGACGCTCAAAATTCTTGAGACAGCATACAAAAGGCTGGAAGAAGGTGAAAGTGTGCCTGTCGAGGTCTTTGAAAAGTTTACCTATTTTATAAAAAACTTTATCGACATCTGTCATCACGGAAAGGAAGAAAAAGTGCTTTTTCCTCTTATAGAAAAATATGGTTTTCCAAGAGAGGAGGTCCGACTGGTGTAATTTTACTTGAGCATGAGCAAGGCCGGACGCTTGCTAAAGTACTTGCAGATGCAGTTGAAAGATACAAGAAAGGTGAGGAGACAGCTAAGCGTGTTATAATTGAAAGCAGTCAAGCTTACATTCTTCTTTTAACCCAGCACATCCCTAAGGAGGACGAAATCTTGTACCCTTTAGCTGACAGAATTCTCTCAGCGGATGAGAAGAGGGGTCTTCTGAAAGGGTTTAGAGAGGTTGAAGAATATACTGTAGGGCCTGGAAAGCATGAGGAACTTTTGAATTATGTTGACGAACTAGAAATGGAAGCGGCCAAATTTTGATCATCACCACTCCTATAAATCCAAAATGTTACAAAAATCATGATTAGAGTGTAAGTGGATTGAATAATGATTCTCGCCCACTCTGGCCTAACAGAGTATCCTATCATCACTGCAAAGATGGAGCCTATAAAACCATTATGATGCAGAGGGCTGCCTGATTCCAAGTTTAGGGTGTATGCTGGTTCAGCTAACCATCCGAACTCAACACCTAAACTTTCATAGTATTCTATTAACTCATGTGTTCCATAACCTGCCAGTCCACCCGCTAGGAGAACCAAAATTATGCTTGTAAAATAAAATATTTTTCTTAGACTGATTTTAACTCCGGCCACAAACATGCCGTATGCAAGTATAAGTGCTATTAGCACTCCACCTAAACTTCCATAAAATGTTCCAAGCGGATCTTCAATAAAAAAGGGCGTCAGAAAGGTCACTGTTTCAAACCCTTCTCTGAAAACTACTATGAAGGTAGTGGACGTAAGTCCAGTGGCTGCCCCTCTTAAAATAGTCCTTTCAACCTTCCTTTCAAGCTCTTGTCCAATGCTCTTGCCTTTAGAAGCCATCCATACTATCATTGTAGATAAAATTGCTACAGCTAAAAAGGCTGACGAGGCTTCAAAGAGCACTTGACTTGAACCTGCCAATTTACCATAAAAGTTCCAAACAAGCAAACCAAAAATTACGCTTAAAGCGACGGCGAAGCATGTACCGTAAAACACGTATTTCGCCAGCTTCCACCTTCCAGTCCTAATCAGATAAGATAGTATTATGGAAACTATAAGCGACGCCTCAAGAGTTTCCCTGAACGCTATAAGATACTGGCCTAGCATACTACCTCTTACGTCCTTCAAGGTAGATGATGAACGCAAGATATAGTAGGAGTAGGATGTATGTGAGAACCATTCCGTTAGCCCATCCTAAGCTCGGCATAAAGAATCCTGCTCCAGAAACTGTGAAGACCTTCCTCAATATCGGGTAAACTAATACTGCTGTGAAAATAGTTAAGAGTGCGTTAACATATCCTTCCCCAGTCCTCCAAAGCACGCCTGAAGCGCAGGCTCCCGCTAAGACCGCACCGAAAGCGAACACCATTCCACCTAAAATGTTCACAAATGAAACTGGATAAACGTAGTTTGATGGCTCAACGAATCCCCTATATTTTAGCACAAAGGTTCCAGTAACTCCTATCAGAAGACCCAACACTATACCCTTATGTATTCTGATACTCCTATCAAATTCTGGGCCGTAGAACAGGTCCCTGAAGGCTGTAGTGAAACAGAATCTAGAACGCTGTATTATTATTCCAACTAGAATTCCAAAAAATAAAATTACCGAATACAATGCCCCATCTCCAGCAAAACCACTGCCATAGTATGCGAGAGCCAAAATTATAAAGAGTGCCTCTGAGGTGAGAAGTATTTTAGGCATCCACCGCCCCAAAACGGACTTTCCAGTCGACTCTACAAACGTATCCTTGGAACCCACTATTTCAAATGAAATCCTGTATCGCGTGTACAATTGTCCAAGGTAACCTCCAACTATCAGACCCAGAAACATTGCCCAGCCGTGCAAGCTTAATGCTGTAATAGCTGAAAAGAATCCACCCCAGTTGCAGCCGAAAGAGAGTACTACACCGAATGACATAAGGATCCCACCAAATATCGCTTCGATAACCTGCAGTTTGGACTTAGGTAACCTTACCCTAAACTCTTTAGAAAGTATAGCTGCAATCGACGCCCCTAAAACCAGTCCAATTATACCAACACTAGTCTTATCTTGGAGAACCTGCGTCATAGGCGCTCCACTGAGCCAGCCTAAGTTTATGATGTTATAAACATGCTGTCCCCAAACCTGATAGCCTGAAAAGATTGTGTATGGTTTTAGAGCCCAAGCATAGAATATTATGTTCACCGTGCCCAAGAGTATTCCCGCTAAATGTTCAGGCCATGGTCTTCCAAATATTTCTCTGAAAAAATTTTTTAAAGTATCATTGAAAGCTGCCAACTTCAATCGTTCACCTCTATTATTGGGTTCGCTATGTTTGTAACATACTTGAGAACTTCCTTTGGCATCCTCACTTTAGCCAAGCCCGCCTCTTTGACCTTTCCTATAATATGTGGACTGTACCCCGCTCTCTTAAAATCCTTAACCACATCTTCAGTAATGTTTTCGTGGGTTATGAGACAGAATGCTCCGTTCGTTCCAGCTGTAGCGTTGGCCATAAGAAATCTTTCAGCAGCGTATTCGCTTACCTCCGGAAACAGTAATGGAACCTCAGAAACCTCTATACTTGTGTTAGTTCTATCTGCAATTTCAGCGAAAATGTATATCCCTGGACCACTTATGTCAGAGGCTAATGGGATATGCTCCTCTACATTAAATTTTTCTCCAATTTTTGGTAGATATTTGCTGACAACTTTAGCCGCCCTAAGGTTGTGTGAGGAAATTATTTCCACAGCCTTTTCCTTCATACACTTGAGCTCGCTTAAGGGAATCCCCTTAGACTCGACTTCAGAAGCGACCTCGTTGTCTAATAGGCTTGAAACATAGACTGTGATAGGTGAAAGTTCTCCAAAAGGTCTTGTAACAACTACATTCATCCCAGGCTTGACAAGCTCTTCTCTTGTAGGTGGTTGTCTGTCTGTCGTACCCAGCACTGTCGCTCCAATAAAGAGCCTCCTACTATTAAATTGAGGTACGTCCAGAAGTTCGAAGTCGAGCTCCCTAGAAAAGTTTCTTGCATGCCATATCATCTTACCCCTTAAACTTGGGTCTAATACTCCTATCAGGGGTGCCACCCGAAGTTCCTCGTGTACACCCATCACGAATAGATCATTTAATGCATTGCATAATGCTCCTATAACCTGCCTCCTATCACCTACCCCTATCGTTGGATCTATTATGTTGACGGTATCGTTGTTTATAGCTAAAAGCTTGCTTGTAATGGGCTCTCTTACGGTAATAAAGTCGAAGATTGCGATAGACTCCTCTGGCGAAGTCGTTACTATGGAGTGGCCTTTACCGAATCTTAAGCTCGCTCCCGACTCCGATATCCTCTTATAAACTGGCTCCAAAAGTTCAGTAAACTTCTCACGGCTTCCAGCATATCTTTGAAATACTTGGAAGACTGCAACACATGTTTGTGGATTTATACTCCTTATATCATTCGGGTCAACGTCCGTCTCAAAGCCTAGCTTATAGACCCTCCTATGAACTTCAACCTTTCTTCCAGCAGCTACGATTTCCGCATCCCTCTTCGATGGAATATCGAACCTTTTGTTGGGTAGCCTGTGCCTTAACTCTCTTATCGCCGGGTACACAACGTTTTCCAGGTCCACTTTGACGGCGCAGCCGCACGCGAGTTCAAGCGAGTTTATCCCAATCTCACCGTACTCTTTAAAAACATCTTCCACCAAAATCTCATCTCCTCCTTATCTTTATGGCCCAGACAGCAGGCTCAACCTCTCTAACCTCTAATATATCGTGTCCTAACGCCTTTACTGACGCTGGCACCGTTTCCAAGGATGGTGGATTATCCAATATTACTTGAAGGACTTCCCCTCCCTTTAGATTCTCTAAAGCCTTCCTAGTGTATAGTACCGGGTATGGGCATACGGTTCCCCTTAGGTCGAGTAAATATTCTCCATTAGGAAGCCTTCTTACATTCATCGCCTTATAACACTGTTATAGAGCTTATTTAAATTTTATCAAATTCATCAAACATTTACAGTCCATGCCTAGGTTGCGCAATAGTGGGCTCTAAATTCTAACACATATAGGACAGTTTTCTAATCTGTTTACGGAAATTTGCATAAACTCCATTTTCTCTCCATCGAAGACGAGGAGTTTGCCGACAAGCGGTTCACCTATCCCGACTATGACCTTTACCACCTCCATGGCCTGCATTGAAGCCATTACAGCCGGCGTTGACCCCAAAACTGGGAATGTGTTCGTCTCGTTCGGTTCCATTGGCAGGAGGCATTTTAGGCAGGGTCCTCTTCCAGGTATTATTGTTGTCAGCCTCCCCTCAAGTCCGTAGACTGCAGCATGGACGAAGGGTTTTCTCAGTCTAACACATGCTTCGTTTAATAGGAACCTCGTTTTAAAGTTGTCCATGCCGTCGACAACAACATCCACTTCTTTAACCAGGTTGTAAACGTTACCTTCGCCTATCTCATCCACCAAACCTACTATTTCGACTTCTGGATTAAGCCTCTTTAATTTCTCTAATGCCGACTCAACCTTCGTCTTCCCTACATCGTCGGTCCAGTGTAGGATTTGCCTGTTTAGGTTGCTTAGCTCAACCTTCTCCCTGTCCACAAGTACGAGTTTTCCTACACCTGCCGCCGCAAGATATAGTGCCGCAGGCGAACCCAGACCACCTAACCCCGCTACAAGTACTGAGCTTTTCTTCAACTTAATTTGGCCTTCGACACCGAATCCTGATATCCTTATCTGTCTATCATAGCGCAAAAGCTCTTTTTCACTAAGCTCCATCCCACCACCATTCACTTGAACAATCTCGTTATGCATATTAAAAGATTTTAAGGGTGTCTCTCTAAACTTTAATTGGGCTGGTGCAAATGACTGTAGTGGCTGATCTTTCTATCATGCCAGTTGGAGAGGGTACAAGCTTAAGCAAGTACGTTAAAAGGGCTGTGGAGGAACTTAAAAGATCTGGTTTAAAGGTTGACGTGGGCGCGATGTCGACTTCGGTTGAAGCTGAAACCACTGAAGAAATTTTCAGAGCCTTTGAAAGGGCTAAGGAAGCGCTTTTTGAAATGGGTGCAAAAAGAGTCTATATGGTTATTAAAATTGATGAACGGAGAGATAAACCAATTTCTATAGAAAGCAAAAAATCTGCAGTCCTAAAATAGGCTAACCATATAATAAAAGGTCTACGAGATTTTGTCAAATTTATTTTATAACATACTTGCTTAAATTTTTGCTAAAGTAATAAAATTGTTAACCTACACTGTATGCTTGAGCTCATGCGTCCTTGGCAAACGGCCAAGTTGAATGCGAAAGACAGGTCATGCGCATGCATCCTCCGCCCGGGAGGTGGATGATGGGAGCCCCCCTGTCCGTAGCATTCAACAAAGCCGTTTCCTCCCAAGGAAATGGGTTTCAAGTCCTCAAACGGACTACGAGCCGTGGTCTGGGCAACTGGACCACCGAAAGTGGATGGGTTGACCTGAAGCTTTCGGTTAAAAACGGTGAGTAGGAAGGGAGAGGACAAGAAATCTGTTTCTGAGGGATATAGGACGCATGGGCCATCTACAAAATTTTTACCTGCTTCTTTAAAGCATTATACTTCTACATATGTTATCTAGGTCTTGCATAAGATGCTGGTCCTCGGTTATTTCAGCATAAAGCTTTAGTATCGTCAATATTTTTAGGACATCCTTTTTAGACGCCCTAACTATGTTATCAAGCTCCTCTTTCCCCCTTAATGTTATTATGTACTTCGGATACCTTTCTTCTTCCACCTTCAATTTTTTCAGTAACCCCTTTGACTCAAGTTCGTTTGTTATGTAATATATTGATCCTGGACTCGGTTTCCATATTCCACCAGTCCTTTCACCTATCCTTTCGATTAATTTTACAGCTGAAAGAGGCGCCCTCGACGCCTCCTTTAGAATTAGGGCCTTAAGTAAGCCCGGTGGCGCATTTATGACGGCCATAGGGAATATTTTTTCCAACACAATATAAAAGAGTTTTTATTCAACCTGCAACAGTCTTTCACAATATTCTCTTGAGCCCTTATACGCTTCCTTAAAGATTTCAAAATATTTCCTGTAAACTTTAACGTTTTCAGGTTTTGGCTCATGCACTTCCTCATCTTTTACAAGCTTTTCTGAAGCCTCTTCCATGTTCTTATAGTCTCCGACTGCTATTCCAGCCAATATTGCTGCACCCAGGGCAGAGGCTTCCTCAACATTAGTTTTAACAACCTTCTTCTCGAATATGTCGCTTACTATCTGTCTCCATAGGCGTGATCTCGCCCCTCCACCGCTTATCTTGATTTCCTCTATCCTTGTATGCTCTTCTAAGGCGTCAGCTATCCATTTTATCGTGAAAGTTATTCCCTCTATCATCGATCTAATAATATGTCCCTTCCCATGTCCGAGGCTTAATCCGAACAACATTCCCCTAACATACGGATCCCTTATCGGGAACCTTTCACCCGACATGAATGGTAGAAACATTAGATTATCGCATCCCGCTTTAACCTTTTCAGCCTCCTCATCCAAAAGCTTGTAGACGTCGATTCCCAATTCTGCAGCCCTCTCCTTCTCTTTTTCAGCAAAATTGTCCCTATACCATCTTAAAACAATTCCACAATTGTTTACTGCACCACCGCAAAGCCAGTGTCTGGAAGCAATATAGTAGCAAAAGAATCTCATTTTACCATCATCCCATAACGGTTTCCTTGCCACAACTCTAACAGCTCCACTTGAGCCCAAGTTTACCGCACAAACTCCCTCTCTAACAGCGCCAAGTCCAACGTTAGAAAGTGCGCCGTCAGAGGCTCCTAATGCGACAGGCACTCCTTCATTTAAACCAAGTTCTACTGCAACATGCCCAGGCAATCTTTCGAAAACTTTATCACCTTCAACCAGTTTTGGAAGATAGTCTTCATCTATTCCCACAGCCTCCAAAAGCTTTTCATCCCATTTAACAGAATTTATGTTAAGAAGCTGTGAGCCTGAAGCAAGTGACGGGTTAGTGTAATAGTCTCCGAACAGTCTAAATATCACATAATCCTGTGCTGTTAAAATCTTTTTACATTGAGAGAAAACTTCTGGAAGATTTTCTTTAACCCAAAGTATTTTCGGCGCAATGTACACGAATAATGGCGGGCAACCTGTTCTCCTATAAATTTCTTCTGCACCCAACATTTTTTCAAGCTTTCTAGCCTGTTCTCCAGCTCTCACGTCGACCCATGGAATAAGTTTTGTCAGCGGCCTACCATTTTTATCAAAGCAGCATAGGCCATGCATTTGTCCAGAAAAGCCTATTGCCCTAACATTTTCTCCAACATATTTTGTTACAGCCTTTACAGCCTTTAAAGTAGAAGTGTATAGTTCTTCAGGATCCTGTTCAGCCCAGCTTGGCTTAGGATGTTCGACGCTGACCTCAATCTTTGACTCCCTCACTATCGCACCCTCCTCGTTGAATGCGAAGGCTCTAACGGCTGTTGTACCAATGTCTATTCCAAGCAAAATATCTTTGTCCAATCAATATCACATCCAACTATATTGGATTTTCATCTAAATTAACTTTAAAATATTTTTTAGTAACTGAATTTTAACCATATATCATGGGGGAACAACTTCCAGAATTCGTGTGTGAAGTTTGTGGGTTCAGAAAGCCTGTTCCACTCCATCATGGTGTGCCCATGAGGCCTATTAAGGAGGGTTTTATTAAAAAGAAGGTTGTAAGGATCGAATGCGAGTCATGTGATTTCTCGCAGCCTATACCCCTGCACTGTGGTAAGCCAATGTCGTATGTTGGAGAAAAGAAGAAGAAAAAATAACCTTTAACCCCTACATCTTTTTCCGAAAAGATAAAGTGCATATGCTGCTCTAGCACACTGTTCTGGAGTTTGATATACTGGAAAACCGCACCTTTTAAGAAATCTTGCACTAGCACTCGAGGGATTTACTATAGAAAATATTATAGGCTTCCCGTACTCCTTCCCTATTTTACAGAATCCTGTTACAGTCTCCATTTCCTCTTTTAAAGCTTCGGCAGAATCTATTAAACCGAATGTTGGTGAAACTACCACAATATCAATGTAGTCTTTATCTAAAAGTATTTCAGCTATACTCAAGTAAACTTGGCTTCTTAAATCGCCCGCCGTGTCCACAGGATTCAAGGGCTCACTTGCATGAGACATCAGCATGCCCCTTATCCTTGACCTCGTGTCTTCGTCGAGGACTGGAATTTCTAGTCCAAGCTCATATGCTAGATCAGATAATGAAACACATAATCCCCCACTTGATGATACAACACCAAGTCTATTTCCATAGGCTGGAGGCTGCCATTCCAGGGCATAGGCACACTCAAATAGGTGACGGGATTCCTGTACTCTAATCGCCCCAACTTTTTCGAATACAGCATCATATACTCTATCGTTTCCAGCAAGCGATGCAGTGTGCGATAATGCAGCTCTTGCACCAGTAGGGCTTCTTCCAACCTTATAAACAACTATCGGCTTTATCGGCTTCTTTGAGCATGCTTCAATAAACCTTCTCCCATCCCTTAAACCCTCGATATAAAGTGCTATAACCCTAGTATTCTCGTCATGCAAAAGATATTCTATGACCTCGTGTAATTGTACATCTGACTGGTTTCCCACGTTAACGAAGAAGCTGAATCCAATATCCTCCATGTTCGCAATCGAAAACAGTTGGCCGCCGAAATATCCACTTTGTGATACAAAAGCTATATGTCCAGGCTTTGGCACGAAGGAGGTGAAGGTTGCGTTCATGTTCATTGAGGCAGAGTATACGCCCATCGTATTTGGCCCCAAAATTCTAAACCCATATTTTCTTGCAATATTAACAAGTTCTCTTTCCAAGTCTACACCGTTCTTTCCTGTCTCACTGAATCCTCCTGAAATTATTATCGCCCCCCTCACACCTTTTTCACCGCATTCTCTAAGTACTTCTGGAACTGAAGGCGCTGGTATAGCAATGTATGCGCATTCAACATCATCTTTAACGTCTAAAATTGAATTGTAGCATTTAATTCCATAAATTTCTCCAATTTTTGGGTTCACAGGATAAACTTTGCCCTTGTAACCTTTTTCAATAAGATTTTTTAATACAACATTTCCCCATTTTCTCTCATCATGTGATGCTCCAATCAAGGCTATACTTTTTGGCTTAAGTATTGGATCAAGTTCTTCAACAACCTTTTCAGCCATAATTTTCCACCTATCCTCGCAAGATTTCTCACGGTTTAGGCTGGCCGTTAAACAACTCTCCTATAGATACCATGGCAGCTTATCAAACTTTTCTAGTTCAAGAAGCATTCCCCAGTACCTGTTAACCTCATCCTGTATCGCTTCTATCTCTTTTTCTGTAAGGTGCCTGTACCTGCCCTGGATACTTAAATATTCTCTTACAGGCTTAAGCTTTGCAGGCTTATATGTTATCCTCAATCTTCCATCCTCTATCTCGTAAAGCGGCCACACTCCTGTCAAAACAGCCAATCTTGAAACTTCAATAGACTTGGATGTTTCAAAAAACCATCCTGTTGGACAAGGCTGTATAAAGTGTAGGTATGCTAAACCCTTCTGCTTAACAACAGTCTCTTTAGCCTTACCAATCTTATATTTTAAATCGTTAATATGAGATGGTGCGCCGGTTGCAATATAGGGTATCCTGTGCATTGACATGATCAGAGGCATATCCTTCCTCCTTTCACCCTTCCCCCTCCAAACTCTTCCAACAGGCGTTGTCGTTGTATAAGCCTTCAAAGGTGTAGCACCACTCCTTTGAACACCAGTATTCATGTATGCTTCATTATCATAGCAGATGTACAGTACACTTTCCCCTCTTTCAGCCGCGGCTGAAAGTGATTGTAAGCCTATATCGTACGTGCCCCCGTCTCCAGCCCAAACTGCTGAAACAATCTTGTCAGCAATATTTTTCGATTTATATGTTCTATATGTTCCCGTCGCATATGCTGCACCAGCTGCAAAGTTTGCAATATAAAATGGTACATTTAAAACTCCGCATATGAAGCTTATGCCTGCACAGTGTGGTGGAAAAGAGAATGCAACGTTAGGTCCTAAAACCTCTAAAGTATATCTCATTAAAACTGGTATGGTGCATCCTGGACAGCCCTCTCCTCCGGAAAACAGTAGTCTCTTTTCACCGTCAACTATTTCGGATGGAGCTATTCTCCTATTCTGTTTTGGTGTAGGATGTTCAAAATAGTGTATTTCCCTACCATCTCTCTTTGCTAAAATTTTAAACATGTCAATAAAATCGTTTACAGAAACGTTTTCACCACCCAGTCCAGTGATAAAGTTGTAGACTTTTCTATCACCTAACCCATACAAGGTTGCTCTGACATCACAGAATATTGGCCCCCTCCCAGTACCATGATTGACGCTTCTATCAACTACACCAACACAATCGACATCACCCAAATACTCGCATACTTCCTTGTGGGGGAACGGACGATAGGCTCTTATCCTTAAAAGACCCGCCTTTAAACCTTCGTCTCTAAGTTTATCTACAGCCCTCTTTGCCGCTGTACTCATTGAACCCACCGTGACTAGAGCGTATTCTGCATCATCCAATCTGTAGCATTCGACAAGTCCACCGTACTTTCTTCCAAAAATATCATAAAATTTTTCTTCAACCTCGTAGATAACATTCTTCGCATCCTCAAAAACTTCCTCATACATTCTAGAATATGCTGTCAAACCCTCTTGAGGCGGTGGAAAAACGTTAGGATAAGCTTTTGACACAAGTGGGTTGACAAGATACTCTGGTCTATATTCTGGCAGAAAGTTGTCTACACTATCCTGGTCTGGAACACAAACTCTTTCATAACTGAATGAGAGGTAAAATCCGTCCATGTTAAGCATTGCCGGCAAAAGTACTCTCCTATCTTCAGCAACCCTGTATAGCTGAATTAATGTGTCAAGTGCCTCCTGGTTGCTTTCGACAAAATAAACTATCCAGCCTAAGTTTGTTTCGGGCATGACATCAGTATAGTCTGAGCCAAGAGACCATATCGACCCAACCCTCCTGTTAGCAACAGCCATTACTATGGGCGCCCTAAAACCAGTAGCCTGAGCTACACACTCATGCATATAGGCTAACCCCTGAGAAGATGTTGACGTGAAAACTCTGTTCCCTGAAATGGATGCTCCTATTGCTATAGCCATAGCCGAATGTTCACCTTCAGCGTGAACGTATTCAGCATCTAACTCCCCGTTTGCAATAAATTCAGCTAAATATTCGCTAATAGAAGTTTGAGGTGTTATAGGATATATCGGAATAACCTTTACTCTAGAAAGTTTCACACCATATGCTACCGCCCTATTTCCTGTCATAACATCATAATAGGGCAAACCATTCACCTCCTAAACTCGTCCACCAACTTTATCGCCTTCGTTGGACACTCGTTTGCACAGATTCCGCAGCCTTTGCAAAACCTAAGATCAATACTCGGCCCCATTTCTGATCTTGTTATAGCAATTTCTGGACAGAAGCTTTCACAAATCCAGCATTTCACACATTTGCTAAAATCTATTTCTGGCCTTAGAACCCTCCAATCTCCGACATACCATCCACCAACATCTAAGCCACCTAAAACAAACGCCTTAAACTTCCTTTCAACCATGCAACTACACCAACCTTTTAAACACAACATTCTCGTATCCGACTTTTGCAGCTAAAGCATTTTTTTCAGCCAAAGAGCCTGTGAACCTCCTCCTTATACCCTCTAATATGGCTTCCAATCCAACTAATCCGGAGGCCTTTGCAAAAGCCGCTGCCATAACAGTGTTCGGAATCGGTTTACCAATGTTTTCCATTGCAATTTTTGTTGCATCAACAACAGCTAAGCAACCTATTCTCGGCCTACCCAAAAAATCGTAGGCTTCATCAACATTCAGGTAAGTGTTATAGACTACAAGCCCATCCTCTTTCAAGTTATTAAACACGTCTACACTTTTTGGCAAAAAGGTATCTAATACTATAACACAGTGTGGTGAAAGTATCTGACTCCTTGTAGAATACTTCTCGTCTCCGATAGAAACGAATGAGGTTAAGGGTGCTCCACGACGTTGTGCTCCATAAAGTGGAAACGCTCTACAAAATTTGTTTTCAAAATTGGCTGCCAAAGCAATCAGTTCCCCGCATGCTACAACACCCTGGCCTCCCCTACCATGTATTCTAATCTCATATAACAGACTTTCTTTGTACAAAATGATCAAAATACAATTTTTCACTATTTATATAAAAGCATTTCTAAAATTTTTAAACTTAAATAGATTTGTTTATGCCCCTAATTGTTAGCTGACCAAAAATATGTCATCTAGCATGGGATTTAAAAATAAGCTTCTTTTCACCGTTATGGTTCTAATTTGGGGATTTAACTGGTCAGCTATGAAAATAGGCCTTCAAATTGCACCTGTTTTCACCTTCAACTTCCACCGTTTTATATTCTCAACCATTTTCCTATTGTTCCTCTGTCTTGTTAAAAGAGTTAACTGGGTAAAGGATTTGCAAACAAATGTTCACATGATGATATACTGTTTTATCTCAATATTCGGATTCACATTAACTACAATTGGCTTAATATACCAGTCAAGTGGCGTTGGAGCTGTTTTAACGTACACTCAACCGATTTGGGTGTTCCTACTCTCACTTTTCCTTTTACACGAAAATTTTTCTTTCACAAAACTTTTTGGAATATTTCTCGGCCTACTAGGTGTAACCTTTCTTTTCCTTAAAGATGTCGGATCAATGGCTTCAACTTCATCCATACTAATAATCTCTGGCGCAATCCTTTGGGCGGCAAGCACCGTCTACTATAAGATGAAATTAGAAAACGTTGACGCAATTTATCTAAATTTCTATAACTCGATACTTGCAACTTTGACAGCTTTCATACTAAGCTTAGTCCTAGAAAACCCCTTCACCACCTACAATTTAACCTATCTAATTAGCGTAGTATACAGTGGCGCTCTTGCTTCAGGCGTCGGTATGACGATATGGATCTTCCTATTAAAAAATGGGAACGCTGTAACCCTTTCAAGTTCAAGTCTGATCGTCCCCCTTCTAGCACTAGTGTTCAGTTCAATAATCTTGGGTGAAGAAATCGGATACAGAACAATTCTTGGATCCGCTTTTGTCCTAACTGGAATATATCTTGTTAACAGGAATGCATCATAAAATAATGTACTTTTAATATTATTTTTTTAAATGGTTAAAGGGGAAAGGTATGGCCCTAATAAGTGGCAACACTGTATCACTAAGGCCACTAGAATATAAAGACCTAGAATACATTTACCGAATGATCAACAGTCTAGACTCGATTGGTGAATATGATGTTATACAGCTAACTAGTTGGGGTGAGCTTGAAAAGTGGTTTAAAACACCTGTTTCTTCTGACGATTTTGTAATGCTAGTCATCGAAAAAAATGACGACAAAAGAATTCTCGGATTCGTAGCATATTATACTGCTCATCCTATACTTAAACTATTGGAAATAGGTTTCCAAATCTTTTCAAAAGAGGATAGGGGCAAGGGTTACGCTTCTGAAGCAGTAAGCCTTTTACTAAAGTTCCTTTTTGCAAGCAAAAATGTTGAACGAATACAAGCCACAACCCATGTAGAGAATGTTGGTTCACAAAAGGTTTTGGAGAAGAACGGGTTTATAAGAGAAGGCGAGTTAAGGTGCTCACTTTATAGGAACGGAAAATATTATAACACTTACATTTACAGTATTTTAAGAAGAGATTGGGAAAAGCTGTTTTCAGAACATGCCAAAAAATAAATATTTTTAGCATGTACGGTGTGTGGATTGATTAGAATAGACTTAGAAAAGGCCCGCCGTGTACAGATGATAATGGCGAAAAAGGCTATTGAAGAAGATGATTTCAATAAACCATTAAAGTATGTTGCTGGAATTGATGTGGCATTTAAATCAAATTTTTCGATCGGTTCGGCGGTAGTATTAGATTTTGAAAACTTGAATGTTCTTGAAAAAAGCTTTTACGTTACAGAAGTTAAGGTACCATATATTCCAACCTACCTCGCTTTTAGGGAAATAATGGCCATGGTTGGTGCAATAAGGAAGCTTTCAATAAAACCTGACATAGTATTGGTTGACGCTCACGGGAAATGTCATCCCAGAAGGGCAGGTGAAGCCACACACTTAGGTGTTCTTTTAAATATTCCAACAATAGGCGTAGCAAAATCGTATTTAACCGGCAAAGAAAGAGATGATGGATACATAGTTGATGGCGATGAAGTGCTAGGCTACCGTTTAAAGTCTAACGTTTACATTAGTGTTGGACACAAAATTTCTTTAAAGACAGCAATTGAAGTTGTTAAAAAGTTAACCATCAACGAAGTGCCTGAGCCGACGAGACAAGCTCACATCTACGCAAATGAGGTTAAGAGCCTTCTAAAAGTCTAAACATTATATCGTTATAAAGTTTATTTAATAAAGTATCTTATGCTATGATAAAATGTATATAATAACCCATGGTGATTGTGATGGTATATGTGCTGGCGCACTAGTTCTTTCAGTTTACACTGGCTCTAAAGTTATTTTTAGTAACCCCGTTAGACTTAATGAAACGTTAAAGAATATCGATAAGAATGAAACCATTGTAGTCTGCGACATTGCAGTCAATGAAGTTATCTTTCAGAATGTTGGCAACTTTTTTAAAGATTTCAAATCCATCATATACATAGACCATCACCCCCTATCAAATATGGTGATTTCAAATCTTTCATCTAACGTTGAAGTGGTTCACAATCTTGGTGTTTCCGCCTCCGAGCTTGTCTTCTATAGGTTTAAGGAGTCTATTAACCCTGATATGGGTAGGGTTGCAGTTTATGGTTCGATTGGAGACTACCTAGATAATACAATGGGTGTTCAAAAGATAATCGAAAACTGGGATAAGCGTACACTATATTTTCAGACCGGTATACTTATCCAAGCCCTCGAAATTATTGGAAAAAATGATGGTATGAAGTTGGACATTCTAAATAATCTTTCAAAAAATATTCTCCCTTCAGAAATAGACTCTCTGACCCAGTTGGCTGTTGAAGCATCACGCAAGGAGGAGGAGATGAGAGAGTACGTGAAAAGTAATGCTTTAAAGGTTGGCGAGATAGGATATGTTCTCGATCCAAAGGGTCCATTAGGTAAGGCTGCAGTATACGCTAGAGCATACACTGGCGCACATGTAGGTTTAGCCGCTGAAATTAAGCATGAGCGTGTTGAAATGAGTTTGAGAACACCATTTAGCATAGACTTAAATTCTATTTTGGTCGAAGTCGCTCCAAAATTTGATGGAGTTGGAGGCGGCCACGCTAAAGCAGCTGGCGCAGAAGTACCTTACGAAAAATTTCAAGATTTTCTTAAAGCTTTAAGCTACAAAATTTCTCTCACTTTATCTAAATAATGCTTTAAAACTTTATTAATAAAATTTTAACAAATTATAGGCGAAGGTGAAATGGATTTTTACAAATTTTTAGCAAGTAGAACAGACAGGATGAAGGCCTCAGAAGTTAGGGAGCTCGTTAAATATTCAAGGCGCAAGGATTTAATATCTTTTGGAGGCGGTTTACCTGATCCTGCAACATTACCTTCTAAGGAGGAGATTGAATCCGCTATAGAGTTTATTTCATCTTTGGGTAGCATAGCTTTCCAGTATAGTCCCACAAGCGGTGTTCCAGAGTTGAAGGCTGAACTGGTAAAATATTGTAGGGAAAAACTTGACATAAAGGCTTCAGAGGATGAAATAATTGTTGTCACTGGAAGCCAGCAGGCTCTGGATATTACTGCAAGAATATTGATAAACCAAAGAGACTATGTTATTACGGAACTTCCAACATACATTGCTGCTATACAGGCATTTAATCTTATGCGACCAAACTACTTGGGTGTTCCAATGGACGATGACGGTATGAAGTTAGAGTGTCTAGAAAAGTCGTTAAAGGATTTGAGAGAAAGAGGTTTGAAGCCAAAATTTTTGTACACGATTCCAACATGCCAGAATCCAGCCGGCCTTTCCATGTCAATGGACAGAAGAAGGCACCTGCTTGAGATTGCATCAAAATATGATTTCATCATAATAGAAGATGATCCATATGGTCGGCTAATCTTTAAACAAACGGATTTAAAGAGGTTGAAGAGTCTGGATGAGGAAGGTAGGGTTATCTACATTTCGACATTTAGCAAAATTTACGCTCCAGGTGTCAGAATTGGATGGGTTGTTGCCGATAAGAGTATAATAAACTTTTATGAGCTGGCTAAACAATTTATAGACCTCTGCTCATCCTCAATCAACCAGTATATTGTATTACATGCTTTACAGTCGAACCTTATAGACAAAAGGATTCCACTAATTGTACAAAAGTATAAGAAAAAATGCGAGCTCATGTACAATCTTTTGAAGGAGATGATGCCCGAAGATTCTAGATGGAGTAATCCGGTTGGCGGCATGTTCATATTTGGATGGCTAAATGAAAAGATTAACACCAAAAGAATGTTAGTTGATGTGATAGAAAGGTATGGTGTAGCATATGTTCCTGGAGCCTCATTTTTTGTAGATGGTACGGGGTGGAATACAATGCGATTAAACTTTTCTTTTCCAACTGAAGAACAAATAGTATTGGGTGTAGAACGTCTTTCAAAGGCCATCAAAGAGGAAGAGAAAAATATTCGATAAGTTTATTTGCCATTTCTTTTTTTAATTCTTTCTATTGTTTATAAATTGTCGTCCAAGGTAAGCTATTCTCTTATTCCAATAACGTCTAAAATTATTTTTCTAACAGGATTCTGTAAAATTTCCGCTATAGAAGGCCTTGTTCTTCCACCATCTCCGTGAATAAACTCTTTAACATATGTTCCTGCATCGCATTCAATTATCAATTCCAACCTTTTTTTGCTCAAAAACCTATATTGCACACTTTTAACAACTCTTTCTCTAAGAAGGTCCGCTCTCCTATGCAAGACTCTCGTAGGCGTCTTCTGTAAAACTTTAATGTTTTTTAGGGTTGAAAGCTTTTCCAGCTCTTTATCATTTAATATTTTACTGAATGTTACTATTGCCCTATAAACTTTATCATTTTTCGCCTCCTTCACCTTTATTACCTCATCTTTTGTAACCAGTTTTAAACCATCTACTTGAACATATTTTGACCTATTTATCTCATTTTCTACCTTCTCTAGATCTATGTTCCTTATTTTTGGATCTATTATTTCTATAACAAATGGTCGATAATCAAGGCATCTAACATCAACATCTTCTCTTCCTGAACCATGAAACCTCGACCTTTTACCTCCGGTTATCCTGAGCAACGGTTTTTCTATAACCTGCTGTACTGAACTCCTGTACATTTTGCCTCTCCAGTTACAAAATTTACAGCCTTTCCCCCTGCACCTTCTACAGTACCATGTCGTTTGAGGTATACCTCTTACAAGCTTCTTGTATCCACCATATACGTATATGCTCTTTGACTTTAATTCGACCCTCAATTTTTTAAGGTTAACAAGTATGATTAGTTGAGGATCTTTATGGTCTACAATTTTGCCAAGCTTCTCGCATAAACTTTTACCGATTTCCCTGTTTATTTCATCTTTAATAGATTCACCGTATTCGGGAGAAATTTTAAGAAGTGCTTCATCGTTTTCATATAGTTTCTTGTCTAGGACTGTTCCAACCAAAAAGTTTTCAAATTCGTATGCTTTAGCCTTCCTAAAAGCTTCTTCCCCAAGCTTTGGCACAATGTTTGAGAAAATATCTTCACAAACTTGGCACACCCTTCTAGCATGTTCAACGTTCTCCAGTTTTCTAAAATTATATTCTTGAAAATTTTCCATTTTAACATTAATGTTTGCACCACTATCAAGCGATAATGCGATAAAATCGCGTACAATCTTACCCCTTTCCTCATTTGTCATTCCATGCAATAGCTTTGCAAACGCTCTACCAAGGCACCTATTACACACGTATCCCATGCTCAATATTTCGGAGGCAATTTTAACAATCCCAGTAATATTTCCTTCTCCCTGTACACTTTCTGTACTCATACACTTACTTTCAAATCTGCTTGCCAATTAAATTTTTATCTATGCTTACAGCAGCCCTCTTTCCATCTCCAATGGCCTGAATAACGGTCGCGGAGCCTCTTATAATATCTCCTCCAGCCCAAACATTTTCTAAGCTTGTCTTCGCCTCATAATCGACTAGAATATATCCATCTTTATCTAACTTAAGTTCTGGAACCGTTTGTGTGAATACCCTATTGGCTTTTTGTCCTATGGCTAAGATAATCAAGTCTCCATCAACTAGAAAGTTAGACCCCTCTATTGGAACAGGCATTGGCCTACCACTTTGATCCATGTAGGTAAGCTGATTCTTTACAAACTCAACTTTTACCACATGATTATTTTCGTCGCCAACAAATCTTACAGGATTAACAAGAGGAATAATTTTCACACCCTCTTCCTTTGCACGTAAAACTTCCTCCTTTCTGGCAGGCATGTCCTCCTCACCCCTACGGTAAGCGATCTTTACTTCCTCGACACCTAACCTAACCGCTACCCTGGCGGAGTCCACAGCCGTATTTCCACCTCCTATCACAACAACCCTTTTCCCAACATCTATTGGCGTATCATACTTTGGAAAAAGATGTGCCTTCATCAAAACGTTTCTTACTAGAAACTCGTTAGCAGTATATATGCCATCCAAATTTACTCCCGGAACATCTAAAACCACAGGTGCTCCAGCACCTATACCCAAGAATATCGCATCGTATCCTTCGTCAAAAATCTCTTTTAAAGTCAAACTTTTACCAATACAAAAGTTTGTATAAATTTTAACACCACTATCCTCCAAAGTCTTTATCTCTTTTTCAACGATATCCTTCGGTAACCTAAAATCTGGAATCCCGTACACGAGAACACCTCCGGGCTTATGTAATGCCTCGAAAACTGTCACCTCATATCCAAGCTTTATTAGGTCTCCTGCAACAGTTAATCCAGCCGGACCTGAGCCTACCACTGCAACCCTTTTACCATTAAAGGCTTTGCATTCAAACCTCTTCCACCCTCTTTTTAAGGCAAGGTCTGCAACAAATCTTTCAAGTAGTCCAATAGAAATTGGCATACCCTTCCTGTTTAAAACACATGCCTTCTCACACTGCATTTCCACTTGACACACTCTTCCCGTAACAGCAGGCAAACTGTTTGTCTCACAAATTATTTCAATAGCCCTCTTATAGTCTCCACGCCTTATAGCATTAATAAAATTTGGAATTTTCACATTAGCTGGACAGCCCGCCATACAATATGCTTTAGTGCATTGGAGGCAGCGTGAAGCCTCCCTTTTAACTTGTTCTTCTGTAAATCCCAAGTTTACTTCCTTAAATGTTCTTATTCTCTCCTCCAAAGGGAGAAGCTGTGGCGTCTCTCTTGCAAAAACTTCAACCATTGCATCTGCACCTCCTAAAATCTTCTAAAGCTTTCATCTCATATTTTCTGTAAGCCTTCAATCTTGACTCAAGAGTTTGGAAGTCAAGCTGGTGTGCGTCAAAATCTGGGCCGTCTACACATGCGAACTTGATTTCTCCTCCAACTAGAACCCTACATGCGCCACACATTCCTGTACCATCAACCATTATCGGGTTAGCACTAACAACAGTCCTAATTTTATACGCTCTTGTAACCTCACTTACAGCCTTCATCATTGCAACTGGGCCTACAGCATAAACATAATCAATAATCTGCCCTTCTCTAAGAATTTTGCTTAATAGTTCTGAAACAAACCCCTTGTAGCCAAAGGATCCGTCATCGGTACAAACATAAACTTTGTCACATATGGACTCCAATTCCTTTACCAGAATAAGTTTATTTGAAGACCTTGCTCCAACAATACCGATAACATGATTTCCCAAGTCTTTAAGCGCTTTAGCCTGGGGAAGAATTTCTGCGACACCAACACCGCCTCCAACAACAGCAACATTACCGAATTTACTAATTTCAGATGGTCTACCAAGCGGACCTGTAACCGAAAATATTTTTTCTCCAACATTTTTTAAAGAAAGTAATGTTGTAGTCTTACCAACAACCTGAAATATTAGTGAGATAGTCCCACTAGTTGCATCTCCATCGACTATAGTTAACGGAATACGTTCACCACTCTCGTTAACCATTACCATCACAAATTGTCCTGGTTTCCAGTTTCTCGCTATCAATGGCGCATTTATAACAATCTTAAATATTCCTTCCGTAAGCTGCACTTTATCAACTATGGTGTACATAATAATGTCACCATTATTTTGAGCTTAGGCCCTATTAATACTTTACCATATTTTTATTTTTTATAAACAAAAATTGCAAATATTTTAACAACTCTTATTTCTATCCTATCGCCTAGTAAGAGAGACTGTAACTGAATGCTTATCCAATGGGTCCGGTGGCTACTCCTTCTCCAACCCGATTCAGTTTAATTACTAAATCTTCACCATCATCTCCAACAAGTCTAATCTCTATCTCATCCTTCTCAATGTAGCCTTTTTCATTAAATGGTGGCCCATGTCCAGGTATTATTGTAATGGGCTTCAGCTCCATTACCCTGCTCACACTTTTCCTCGCCTCATTTTTGTCATAAAATATTATGTCGGGGTATCCCTTTTTTATTGTCCTATAATATGGTATGGCGTCGCCTGAAACAATTATACTACCCTTTTCTGCTTTAACTAGTGCTGAAATGTGTCCAACTGTGTGACCGAACGTGTTTATAGTGTAAACGTTTTCCGTAACCTTAAACATGTCATCATCTATGATATGTAATCTCATCTTTTCAAGCATCTGTTTAAAAGTTTTTGTAGCCAAATCCTCTTTACCGAAAAGGTTTCCTTCCTCCCATTCTCTTTTATGCAAAAAGATTTTGCTTTTCTCGAAAAGGTCTATGTTTGCACAATGGTCCCAGTTCAGGTGAGTTAATATCACATAATCTATGCTTCCTGGGCTTAGGCCAATATTTTTTAAATTTTCCTCCAGCCTTAACCTTGTACCATAATGGCCTACATCGACAAGGATTCTTTTTCCTTCATCGTGGATTAAGGTTGAAGATGAAGCCCCTAAAGTGCCATAGTTTGTTCTTAAAATTGTTCCCTTAACAATTCTCATAATATTTTTTTCTGGAACAACCATATTAATCACAGCTTCTGTAATACTCGATAATTTATACTTTCCTATAACTCTACTGCTGATTCCCAAAAAATAGTGTAGGAGCTCTTGTTTATGTTTGAAAAGCTTAAAAGTGCATGTATATAATGTTGAAGATGGTGCGTATGTCGTCAGGAGAAAAAAAATTTAAGGGTTGGATTGTTTCTTTGGACAAACATAAGTCTCCAATATCTGAAACAATATTGTATTTTAATGCTGCCAGAGAATTAAATACTGTAACAGGGAAGATACTACCTTTTTCTTGGATAAAATCACTTAATACGGCTTTAAACAAGTATCCAAACTACCATTTAAGCAAATGTATAAACAAGATTGTTTCACCGGACGGTGAAGACATGACCGAATACATGATCTTCGCTGTTCTGGCTACAAAAAAGGATTCAATAAAATCTTATTCCGACAGCCTCTACAACATACCTTCATCGGATGTCCAACTTTACAGTAAACCTGGGCTGCTTATTAGTGTATCAGAAGACAATCAGGTTGGACTATTTGGGCTGAAGCCGTACGAATTGTTTGTTTCAGTTTCAGCTAAACCTATGCGAGCCAAAATTTTGGAATCTCTTGTAGTCAATAGGCCAGACTTTTGGGAAGAAGTGCATGTCCTAGTAACAGCAGACTACGATTGGAGCAAAATCTTTTATTCAAGCAAATAAACTGCAGTAAACTTTTTAATTTTATTTTCTATTTTAAAACTAAAAAATTTATTTTTTTAAAAAATAGAGTAGCCCATAAAAAATTTGAAATATAAACCATATGTGCGCTCTAATAGAAGAAAATATTAAGTATACCAAAATAATTATATTAGGCGAAGAATTATGGTAGAATATTTAGAATATAAGGATATTAAACCTAAAGCTCTGTCCTTTCCAATAGACAGTATAGATCATGTGGATCATGTGATAAAACTTGCTTTAAGCGGCCACGATAAACTTGCAGCAGATCATCTACTGCACAAGGAAATGGTTGGTTCCCTAGCGTTCACTGTTGGAAGCATAACACGCACTCTTTCACTAAAATTTTATTCATGCGTAAGCCTTGACCCTGAAGACTCTAAAATTACAAGATTTAGGATATATAATGTTTTGGCCCAGATTGCGTTAAACCTCTTCGGCTATGAAAGGATAATCGTCGGTTTCAGTGAAGAAGAAGTTAAAGAATCAATTGAACAATTACTTAATACCCTAAAAGAGCTTGAGTCCTCTGAAAAAAGAATGTTTCAATCATCTGTAGCTAAAGATGTTGTAGAAAGCATATTACAGGATATGAAAATAGTTATGTCAAAATATTATCGTGCTCCCGGTTCAATGGTATCTAAGATGGCTGAAAACATTGAAAAGAAGGTTGATAAAGAGAATCCCCTATCAAGCTTCCTTAATGCGGCAAAAGATGAAATACAGGGAAACATATATTATCGTTTGAGTTTAAATGGAAACAGGTTTGGAAATGATTACGCCTTAGGTCTAAGATGGTTAAGGCATCTTGGATTCGTCCAAGTGTCAACAAACCCTGTGCTCGCAGCAGCAGCCTACATTGACGATGAAACCCTGTGGGAAGGATATTTTGGCGAAAGCTTCTGCAACGATTTCAAAACCGTTGTTCGAGAAAATCCACGGTGGACAGATTCCCCAGAAGCCTACGCAGATGAAATGACAATGAAGGCTACTGAAGTTTCAGTTTTCCCCAACCTTGCAGTGTTTAGGCCGATAGCCATTGCCTCAAACTTTGAACATGGTATGGTCAGCTATCAGCTTAACCCACATGTTAGTGCAAGCGTCGAAGGAAGCCTAAAAGACGCTCTACAAATTTACTCTGACGCTTACGAATTCTTGAAAAAATATGACGCTTACCTACTCTGGGGATATAATAACAGTTGTGTTGAAGTTGGGCGGCCGAACCTAGTGTTTAAGGTTCCCGGAAACAATTCTGCAGCAATAGAAATAACCTCAATGCTTGAAAGCTTGGGTATTGGCACAAACAACACGGAAACCTACACCGTATCGCAGGAAGCTTACTTGATAATATCAAAGATAGATGGTAGATCAAAGGCTGTTAAGAAGGGCTTCCATGTGACAACATGTTATGAGACCACAATGTGTGGTAGATTAAACGATCACCTCCGCGAAGTCCAAGCTGAAATGTTACTTAGCAAGGTGTGGGATACAGAGAATGGTAAATCTTTAGTTATGGATCTTGCAAGAACCTTTAACATTAAAGAATCTGATAAGCTACCGAAGGATAAACTAATTAAAATTTTAAGTGACAGAAAATATTTGAACAGTTTAACAAATGAAAACTTTGTTAAAACAATTTTAGCGTCAAAGGTACTCGGTTTATCCCAAAAGGAGGTTATCCAGTACCTGGAAAGGCTTGAAGACGATATAGGGAAGGCTGGAATCGCAGTAAGCCAAATACTCTTTAAACTCTTCTTCACCCCAGAAAGTAGAATTAAATGGTCCAATTATATAAAACAAAAGTATGGCTTAAACGATAATCAGGCAAATAAAGTGTTAGATGGCATACATGTGCTTCCTGCATCAAAGAGAAAGCCTAGAGAAACATTTCTAACACTTTCTCCAAAAAATATGACAAACACTGAATTCCCAAACCATCAGACGAACGTAATGATAGAAGCTCAAAAAGAGGGCTTCGACATAAAAGTGTACGATAACGCTGTAATAAAACTGATGATAGATAGAGACTCTATTCACAGACTGACTGAAGTCTATGATATAAGAGAAGATTGTAGGCTTGCACTAGAACTTACACCAGAACTCATATCATTATTCAAAGAGGTTGGAATAGAGGCTGACGCTGGAGAAAGAGGTTTGAAGCCTGAAGACTGGCCGAAATTTGGTGCCGTTATAAAGACGAAAACAGAGTTCACAAACGCATACAATGAATTTAAGTCCAAAGTACTAGAGTTTGTAAAAAAGTGTAAGATCCAATAATCATAATTACCATTATATTAATTTTATCCAGCAAACTTCTTCTAATATTGTAACGTAAACTTTATTTAGGATACATAGTGATATTTATGGATGGTATAATATGGCAAGAGTGTTGATAAAGGACCTAGTAAAAAAGTTTGGATCAACAGTCGCCGTATCAAACTTGAATCTTGAAATAAAAGACAAAGAGTTTGTCGTCCTCCTCGGTCCAAGCGGATGCGGTAAAACAACAACATTAAGATGCATCGCAGGCCTAGAGACACCCGATTCAGGAGAAATTTATATCGGCGACACACTAGTAAACGACCTCCCTCCAAAGGACCGGGACATTGCAATGGTCTTCCAAAGCTACGCCCTATACCCACACATGACAGTATACGATAATATCGCGTTCCCACTAAAGATTAGGAAGCTTCCAAAAAGTGAGATAGACAAGAAGGTAAGGGAGGTTGCTAAGCTGCTCCAGATTTCAGAACTTTTAGATAGGAAGCCTAGGCAGCTTAGTGGTGGCCAAGCTCAGCGTGTAGCCCTAGGAAGGTCCATCGTCAGGGAGCCGAAGGTTTGGCTCATGGACGAGCCTCTCAGCAACCTTGATGCCAAGCTAAGGCTTTACATGAGAGCAGAACTGAAAAGGCTGCAGAAGGAGCTTGCGATAACCACAGTCTACGTTACACACGACCAGGCTGAAGCTATGACGATGGGAGACCGCATTGCTGTAATGAACAAGGGCCTACTACAGCAGTACGCATCACCAGACGAAGTATTCAACAGGCCAGCCAACGTCTTCGTAGCAGGATTCATAGGAAGCCCGCCAACAAACATGGCATCAGGAACGTTTGTAGAAAAGGATGGTAAAGGCTACTTTGACGGCGGAGCGATAAAGTTCAGGCTTCCAGATCCAGCCGTGGAAGTGATAAAATCTAAAGGTGTTAATGAAATCATATTTGGTATAAGGCCAAGAGACTTGATTGTTTCAGATGAAAAGCCTAAAACAGACATATACATGACCTCAGAACTTTATATAAGTGAGCCATTAGGTGATGAAATGGTCCTAGACCTAAAAATGGACGACCAAATATTCAAGGCAGTAGTATCATCAGGCGTAGGAGAAAGATTCCAAATAGGACAGAAGCTCTACCTAACATTCGATCAAACTAAACTACACATATTCGACAAAAAGACAGAAGAACTAATATACTGAAGTTAATTTTTTTAAAATTTTTATTTTTTTACTGTTTATATACCTGAGGGTTCGCAACATATAATGGTCTTTCTCCATTAAAGAACCTTCTTAAGTCCTCTGCATTCATTATATCTGTTCTTCTTAAGGCCTCTAATGTAAAGTTTGCATTGTGTGGTGTAACTATAATGTTGTCTAGTGTGAGCAGTGGATTTTTTGGGTCTATTGGTTCTTGTTCGAAGACATCTAATGCTGCTCCAGCAATCCAGCCTTCCTTTAATGCCACATATAATGCCTTTTCGTCCACTACAGCCCCTCTGGAAGTGTTTATGAGATAGGCTGTCTTCTTCATCAACTTTAGTCTCTCGCTGTTTATAAGATGTCTGGTCTCATCCGTTAGTATGACATGTAATGTTATAATGTCTGAATTTCTTAAAAGTTCATCTAATTTTGCAGGGGTGGCTCCAAATTTTCTTATCTCCTCTTCTCGAACATATGGATCATATACTAGTACTTTTACATCAAATCCGGCAAGCTTTCTAGCAACTCTCTTCCCTATTCCCCCGAAACCTATTATTCCAACAGTTTTTCCCATAAGCTCGTAGCCTAGGATCCTATTCCATCCACCACTTACAGTGCTATTGTGAAGTTTAGGTATCATTCTCATAATGTTCAAAATTAATGCAATCGCATATTCTGCAACGGAGTCAGCATTAGCTTGAGGCGTATATGTTACAACAATCCCCTTTTCTGTTGCAGCATTAAGGTCTATATTGTCCACTCCCACCCCATGTCTTGCAATAATCTTTAACTTGACCGCGTTCTTTAAAATCTCCCTGTCCAGCTTCTCGTTCCCTAACACTATTCCATCGTAAGCTTTCACTGCCTCAACAATCTCTTCAAAAGTTTTAGCACCTCTAACATCCACTTCAGCAAAAGACTTTAAAATTTCTAGAGCCTCACTACAGTATTGTCCAAAGGACCTTGATATTACACGAATTCTCGGCCTCTCCATTAGCTTCCCTCTAAAATTTTTAGAATATTATGAATATAAGCTTTAGCTCACACTATAGTTTAAAGTAAGCGGTGCTAGATTTAAAACAGTATACTATTGTATTAAATTATTCTTGTAAAACTTTTGTTTTGTCTAGAGGCCTAACTTTCATGACATCAGGATTCAGTAGTGCTGGCGGCTTTTGCCCCTTCAATACGGAAATTAGGTTGTTTACTGCAAGATTTAACATCGCCTCCCTGGTCTCGATTGACGCTGAACCTCTATGTGGTGAAAGGACTACATTTTCCATATCCAATAGTTCACTATCTAATGGGAGTGGCTCCTGTTCGAAAACATCTAATCCTGCACCCATTATCCACCCCTCTTTAAGGGCTCTAATTAGGGCTTTTTCGTCTATAACTGCACCTCTTGAAGTGTTTACTATTATCGCGTCCTTTTTCATTAGCCTCAGTTTACTTTCGTCTATCAAGTGATATGTTTCTTTGAGGAGAGGTACATGTATGCTTACAACATCAGATATCTTGAGAAGTGTGTCAAGGTCACAGTATTCGAAATCAAGCTTTTCTGCATCAGGAGGCCTAACAATATCATAGTATACTACGCGCATGCCAAAACATCTGCCTATTTCAGCAACCCTCCTACCAATTCTTCCTAAACCAATAATTCCTAAAGTCTTACCCTTAAGATCTCTTCCCAAAGGCTCCTTGTAGATTCCCTTAACCCACTTTCTAGCCCTAACTATCCTTTCAGCCTCAGAAATTCTCTTGTATGTTGAAAGAATTAGTGCCCAAGTTACTTCTGCAACACAGTCACTTAATACGCCGGGTGTATAGCCTACGTAAATTCCCCTTTTTGTGGCCTCATTTACGTCAATGTGGTCAAAGCCTACACTATAAGTGCTTACAACCATCAAGTTTGGTGCATGATCAAAAAGTTCACTATCCACTTTAATATGTGGCGCGGTTAACAATCCAACCTTATCCTTCAGCATAGATAAAAGTTTGCTTCTATCCTTCACAAGATCGGGGCCGCCTTCAACAATAAAATATTTTTCAAGTATATCAAGAGCGTGCTTTGGCAGCTCTAGTGTAGTTAAAATTTTAGGTTTCATGGTCAATAATGCATTTTATTCTATTAATAAATTTTAAAACTTTAAGCAAAAAAATTGAGAGGAAAAATTATTTTTTATTATGATGTGCTGAATGCAATATAGTCTTTTAAGTCTTCAATGTCATACGATTCACTTAAAAATATGGCTTTGCTAATTATAGACTTGAATTCTTTGAAAGTGTATTTTCTCTTCAGCCCACTTACAACTATAGAAGCTTCACTTTTTGAAACTCTCTTTATTTCTTTTAAAGATCTTATTGGATTTGGTAGGTTCTGGATTAATGTTATAGCGAAAATTGTATCGAAGACTTTGTCTCTAAAGGGTAAATGTTCAGCGTCAGCTAAGACAAGGAATAAGTTTGTTTTGTCTCTAAATTTTCTCCACCCTTCTCTCAAAATTTTTTCTGAAATGTCTAAGCCAACAAAAATTTTGCCCTCATCGTATACGTTTTCGAATAGGATGCATGTTCCACATCCAACGTCTAAAATTTTCCTACTATTTTTTAAGTCCAGATTCTTTAGGATAAAATCTATTTTCATCTTCTGCTCCTGCCCATAAAGTGTATCGTATGCTTTAGCTAATGCATTATAATGTTCCATAGTATCAAGTTTATCCTTCCATGAATCTTCTAGCTTATGTGAGGTTTTGTTGCTCATCGTCAAACATTATGATAAATCATCTTGTCAACAATCTTTTCAAGTTCCTTGGAAACTTTTGTTGAAAGAAGTCCTTCAACTTTGCCCAAGCATTTTTCGAGTTCGGGGTCAAATGGAATTTCTCCAATAAATCTTGTTCCCCCAATATGTCCTCTAATTGAGCTCGAATTCTCCATTTTCATGTTTTCTATAACACCTAAAACTTCAACCCTTGACGTTTGAAGTGATTCTAGAAGCTTTTTTACTGTAGAAAGGGATAGAAGTGACGGGGTTGAAACAATAATAAACTTGACTTTCCTCATATAGCGGACTACGTCTAAGGTTGCATCATTTATTCCTGGAGGCATATCCAGTATCAGATAATCTAGGCTACCCCACCTTGTTATCGCCAAAATTTCTAGAAAAGAGTCTGAAAAATCCTGTCCCCTCAATGAAAGAGCCCTATCTTTTGAAAAGTAAACTATTGACATAAACTTTATGCCATAAACTGTTGGAGGAACTACCCCCTCCCTCTCCTCTGGAAAAACGTCATTGACGCCTAAAATTAGGTGTGTTGATGGGCTCGTAAAATCTAGGTCCATTAACCCAACCCTAAACCCCTTTTTAGCCAAAACTAGGGCCAAAATTGATGAAATAACACTTTTTCCAACACCCCCCTTACCACTTGAAACTGCAATAATATTGTTTACCTGCGATAGCCTATGTTCTATAACCGCTATTCTTGGGTCGAGCATCACCTAACTCCACCAACACTTTCAATGTACATTCTCCTACCTTCCACGAACTCGAAGTCTTGTGCACCACACTTTGGACATTTTATAAAAGAATGTGCAACCTCTGGAACAAAGTGTATTGCTTCAGCTACCTCATCATCAAGCTTGCTTTTATCAAAATCCCAAACTTCTCCACACACCCTGCACTTTAACTTGGCCTTAACCGTATCAACCTTAAACTCCGCCTTCTCAAGCCTCCCCCTCTTCAGTTGAGTGAGCGCAAATTTTATTGTCTCCAAGTCCACCTGCTGCAGCTCACCAACTTTAACATTAACACTTAAAACTTCTCTAAACCCTTCCCTTTCAGCAATCTCCGTCACAGTATATATTATAGCCTCAGCCAGAGCCCACTCGTGCATACACAATAATCAAAGTAAAACGGATTTTAAACATTATTATAAAACAATAAGCTTTATGTAGCTCGATTTAAATGTTAAATCTCGGTTGCTAATCATTAATAAGGTCTAAGATTTTGTACATCTTTTCATACGATTTAAAATATTCTGGGTCAACTTCTCCAATCCTAATTTTCACGTGCTTCATCTTTTTTGCGAAGGATGTCCTATCTTTTGCTTCAATTATCCTGACCCATTCCCTACATTTTCTCAAAAACGTTTTTTCTATTAACCCTGCTTTTGGAACACTCGTGTGTAATGTTGCATAGAATTCTTCATCTTCTGAGGCTACTGCTTCAGCTAATGTAATAAGAATCTTGAAGCTGCTTCCTGAAATTTTCTTTGCTAAAGCAAAGTTTTTGAATTCGGTTAGTGTATCGCATGCAAGTAATCCTATAAAGTGTGGCAGGCATAGTACTATTGACATAAGTTCATCGTGTTCTCTTGGACTCATCAGGTAAACGTGTGCCCCCCTCTCCTCTAACCATGCTCTAAACTTTAGAGCAAACTCTCTTTCCCTCTCTTTAACCGGTGTTAGGATAATGTTCTGTCCTCTGATATCTTTTGCTCCTGGGCCGAAAAGTGGATGCATTCCCAAGGTTAAGCTTGATTTCAAATACTTGTGCATTAATTTTACAGGCTCATTTTTTATCGAGCATGCATCAATGATAACATGCTCCCTTTTAGTGTATGGTTGTATACTTTTCACAACTTCCTCAAAGTCGTCTATTGGAACGGTTAACAAAATTTGCTCTGCATCCTTTATAATGCTATAATCTTCTGTAGCATCTATTCCAAATTCTTCCTTTATGATTGGAAACTTACTTTTATCCTTCTCAATGATCCTAACGTTGTATCCTTCTTTCAAAAAGAATCTTGTAAACCATCTCCCCATTTTTCCCGCTCCAATTACAGCTAAATTCATACCCTATTCTCCACACTCTTTTTAGTCACATATTCTTTTCATGCTTTAAAAAGTTTAGGCTAACAAACTTGAAAATATACTCGCTTTCTAATCATATTAAAAAATTTTTTAGATTAAAATAGTCTTAGGTTCAACCAATTTTGGAACTGCTGTATACAGCATAAAAATTTTATTCGAGAACGCATCCCCTGTCGGCGGAGCTAACCATTTGAGAATATCTTCTAAGGTAGCTTGAAAACTTTATCTTCTTTTCAGGTCTTCTCCAACTCTTCAATCGTTCCATAATTTCCTCATTCGATATTTCCACCTGTAAAAGTCGTTTTCTAACATCTATTTCTATAATATCACCATCTTTTAATATTGCAATAGGTCCACCGTCGAACGCCTCCGGCGAAATGTGGCCGACACATGGTCCTCTTGTGCCTCCAGAGAATCTTCCATCAGTAATCAATGCCACGTATTCGCTTAATCCCATTCCAACTATGGCGGATGTTGGTGAAAGCATTTCCCTCATTCCAGGCCCTCCCTTCGGCCCCTCATACCTTATAACTACAACACATCCTTTCTCAATCCTCCCACCAAATATTGCCTTTGCACAGTCTTCCTCTGAATCAAACACCTGCGCCGGCCCCCTAAAGTACATGTTCTTCTCAGATACTGCCGCCGTTTTTATTACCGCACCCTTTGGCGCAAGGTTTCCCCTTAAAATTGCTATGCCCCCCTCTTGATGTATTGGGTTCTCTAGTGGGCGGATTACTTGTCTGTCGAAAACCTCTGCATCTAATATATTTTCTTTAACCTTCTTTCCTGTGACAGTCATCTGGTTTAGGTGCAGGAATTTGCCTATGTTCTTCATTACCGCAGGTATTCCTCCAGCCCTGTCCAGGTCTTCAAGCATAAACTTTCCACCAGGATATATGTCACAGACATGTGGAACCCTTCTACTTATTTCATCAAAGACTGAAAGGTCTAATTCTATTCCAAGTTCTCTGGCTACTGCTGTTAAATGTAGTATTGTATTGGTTGACCCTCCCAACGCCATATCCACGGCTATAGCGTTCTCGAAACTTTCCCTCTTCATAATATCCGATGGCTTAAGATTTTCGTAAACCATTTGAACAATCCTTTCCCCAGACATTTTCGCTATCCTAATCTTTGAAGAACTTGTTGCAGGTGCTGTTGCACAATAGGGAAGTGACATTCCAAGAGCTTCAGTCAAACAGCTCATCGTGTTTGCAGTAAATAGTCCGCTGCAAGAACCGCAGCTTGGACATGCTACATCCTCTAAGCTCTTAAGCTCATGTTCAGTAAGCCTACCGACACTATAGTCTCCAACCGCCTCGAAAACCGAAATCAGTCCAACCTTTTTACCTTTAAAGAAGCCTGCAAGCATAGGCCCACCTGTAACGAATATTGTTGGTATGTCAAGTCTTGCTGTTGCGATAAGCATTCCAGGCGTAATCTTGTCACAGTTTGTTACCATAACCATTCCATCAAACTGGTGCGCTTGGACCATGATTTCAATAGAGTCAGCGATTATTTCCCTAGATGGGAGGGAGTACTTCATTCCCTCGTGGCCCATGGCTATACCATCACATACGGCTATTGTATTAAATTCAAACGGTACTCCTCCAGCAGCTCTAACTCCAGCACTTACTGCTTCAGCTATTTTGTCTAAGTGCATGTGCCCAGGAACTATTGTATTATAACTATTCACTATCGCAATAAAGGGTTTACCCATTTCACTGTCTGTTACACCTAAAGCTTTCAAAAGTGATCTATGAGGCGCTCTTTCCACACCATCCTTTATTACATTGCTTCTCATTTTCTCGGGCATTATGTGGCAATCTGGTTATTTTCTTTATTATATAAAATTTAAGTTTTCTAAAACTTTTTATAGCCAAAACTCTTCTACAGTGAGGCGATATCGTCCATTGAGTTACAAGACGGAAAAGATTTGGTTTGATGGAAAATTCGTAAACTGGGATGAGGCAAAAGTTCACGTACTGGTTCATGGCCTACACTATGGGTCAGGAGTTTTTGAAGGGATAAGATGTTACAAGACTGTTAAAGGTTCAGCCGTATTCAGGCTTAAGGATCATATAGAACGTTTCTACAATTCCGCTAAAATATATTTTATGAAAATTCCATATTCCAAAGAGGAGATTATTGATGCTATAGCGAATTTGATAAAGTTAAACGGTTTGGAAGAATGTTACATTAGACCTATAGCGTTTAGGGGCCTTGGTGGTTTTTCACTGGATCATAGGAATAATAGCTTACATGTTGCTGTTGCAGTTTGGCCTTGGGGCGAATACTTGGGTGAAGGTGTTAGAGAAAAAGGTGTAAGGTGCACGATTTCGTCATGGGTTAGGGTAAATAATAATATGATACCCATGATGGCTAAGGCCACTGGACAGTACATAAACTCCTCCCTAGCATGCATGGAAGCTCACTTCAAGGGTTTTGATGAAGCAATTATGCTCGATTCTAGGGGCTACGTTTCTGAAGGAACTGGCGAAAATATATTTATCGTCAAAGATAAAGTATTGTATACGCCGTCGACGAACTCGTCAATACTTTTGGGCATAACCCGTGACAGCGTAATAAGGATAGCTGAAGATATGGGTTTAAAGGTTGTCGAGAAGGACATTTCTAAGGAGGAACTGTTCCTCGCTGATGAACTGTTTTTCACTGGCACAGCAGCTGAAATAACGCCTGTGGTTGAAGTGGATCACAGGAGCATCGGCGATGGCAAGGTAGGGCCCGTCACTAAAAGTTTGCAGGAAAAGTTTTTTAAGATAGTCAGAGGTTTGGACAACAACTATAGCGAATGGCTTTACTTCATATGAGCTAAATATAATCTAAAGTTCATACTGGACTCTTTTACACATCCTAACAATCTCCTTAAAAACTTGTTCACAGTCTCCAGGATTTAATCCAAGTTTTTCAGCATACATTCTAACCCTTGCATAAACTTGCTTCTCCCTACCCCTGTCCGTAATAGGCTTCCCCTTCTCTCTTTTTATTTTTCCAATTTCTCTTGCAACATTAACCCTTTCCGCTAAAAGCCTCAATATCTGCTCATCTAGGGCAGATATTTTTTCCCTCAAAATATTTAGGTCGTCAACCATATTCTCATCCCCTTAAAACTCTTGGAATTATTCCCGCCTTTATAGCGTTATCCACTAAAACTATTGCCATCATGCTTTCTACAACTGGTAGAGCTCTGGGCACTATACAGGCATCATGTCTTCCAACAACCTTTAACTTAGTTTCCTCCATTCTAGCCAAATCAACTGTATCCTGTTCTCTAGAAATTGAGGAAGGAGGCTTCACTGCCACCCTACAGACTATTGGCATACCATTACTTATACCACCCAATACTCCACCACAATTGTTTGTTCTAGTTACAACATGCCCTCCTTTCAAAATGTACTGGTCATTGTTTTCTGAGCCTCTCATTTTGGCTACATCGAATCCTGCACCAAATTCTACACCCTTAACCCCTGGTATTGCATAAAATGCTCTCGCAAGCTCACCCTCTAACGTTTTAAAGACCGGCTCACCCAATCCTACCGGTACATTTAATGCAACACATTCTATAACCCCGCCAACACTATCTCCATCTTCTTTAGCTGAAGATATCGCTTCAATCATCATATTTGATGCTTTCAAATCAGGGCATCCTACAACACTTTTCCTCACATTCTCTTTGACTTCAAGAATGTCTTTTACCTTAGCCCTTATACCAGCTATCTCCACAGTGTAGGCGATAACCTCAATGTCTAATATTGACAGTATCTTTTTCGCTACAGCTCCTGCCATAACAAATCCTATAGTGATTCTTCCAGAAAATCTTCCACCACCCCTATAATCATTGAATCCCCCATATTTCATGTAAGCAGTATAGTCTGCGTGTCCAGGTCTAGGTGTAAACCTTATACTATCATATGGTTTTGAATCAAATTCCCTATTCCATACAATCATGCATATTGGTGCGCCTGTAGTAAACCCATTAAATACGCCTGAAACAATTTCAACCTTGTCCTCCTCCATCCTCGGTGTAGAGTATATGGTTTGCACAGCCCTTCTCCTATCAAGCTCCTCTTGGACCATTTGCTCGGAAATTTTAAGTCCAGCTGGACAGCCCTCCACTACAACTCCAACGCACTTGCCGTGACTTTCTCCAAAACTTGTCACCCTAAACATTTCACCTAAACTGTCTCCGCTCATTATATCACCTTAACATTAGCCCCTAAACCTTTCATAACATCCCAAAATTCTGGAAAGGATTTGTTTACACATTCTCCATCCAATATCCTTGTTTCTCCTTCGGCAACAAGAGCTAGGGTTGCGAAAGCCATAGCAATCCTATGATCGTTGTAGGGGTCTATTGTCGCACCTGAAGGCTTTGTTCCATAAACTTTCAAAGAGTTTTCTCCTAAATCTGTTCTTACACCCATTTTCTTAAGATTTTCTATCATCGCATCAACTCTATTACTCTCCTTAAACCTTAACCTTCCTATACCGTGAACTATGCTTACACCCTTAGCTTGAGCGCCTAAAATGCAGGCGAGTGGAAAAAGGTCGGGACAGTCTGTAACATCAAATTCTATGGCCTCCAAATCAGATTTTTCTACAACAACCTTATCTTCTCCAATGTTGACTTTCGCATTCATCATCTTTAGAATGTCTAGGATCCTTTTGTCCGCCTGCACGCTCTCTAGATTTAATCCTTCTACAGTAACTTTACCACATAATGCTGCTGCGGCTAAAATGTTAGCGGCAGAGCTCCAGTCACCCTCCACCTTGAACATGGTCGGCCTATACTTTTGCTGATGTACTTCAAACGTGTTTTCTCCAGAAATTTTCACACCAAATTTTTTTTGAACCTCTAATGTCAGTCTTATATAGGGTTTTGAGGAAGGTTTCTCGCACAATATCAATGTTCTATTCTCACACGATGGCGCTATTAAGAGGATTGCTGAAATAAACTGTGAACTTGTTTCACCATACACTTTAACCTCTCCACCCTTAGGCTTTCCTTTGACCGAAATGATCATATTATCCAGTCTACATTCTACACCAAGCTGTTCGAGGGCATCTAGTAGTGGCTTAATCGGCCTCCTCATCAGACTACTGCTTCCAGTAAGCTTGCATTCTTTTCCAACGAGACTTGATACGGCCGTCATAAACCTTAGAGTGGTCCCAGAGCTTCTACAGTAGATTTCTCTTTCAGGAGCCCTTAGCGTACCGCCTTCAACGATAATCCTATCACCCCTAAAAGTGAAGTTTGTTCCAAGCATCTCTAGAGCTTCCAAGGTTGCTTTTGTATCATCACACAGTAGTGGTGTAATTATTTCACTTTTTCCATCTGCTATGCTTGAACATACAAGCGCCCTATGTGTGACACTTTTGGAAGGTGGCGCCTTCGTGTCTCCATTTATGCTACTCTTTTTAACTAGAACCATCATATTATACCATCACCTTTTAGAACGCTGACCACCTTTTCAGCGACCGCCTCAACATTACAGTCTGTTGTGTCAACGATGTAGTCTGCTGCATCAAGATACAATGGCATTCTTTTTTCTAGAAGTCTTTTGACATCATCTAAAGAGAATGTTTTTCCTAGGAGCGGTCTTACACCCAACTCGTTTAAGCTTCTCTTAAATATCGTTTCCGGCGTCGCGTACAGGAAGAATATTATGCCACTTCTTTTTAACTCTTTAACATTCTCCTCATGTAATATGACTCCCCCACCACAGTCTATAACCACATTCTCCATCATAGACGCCTCTTTAACCGCATCCTTTTCCAGTTCTCTAAAAAATCTTTCACCATTCTCCTCAAATATCTTTGATATGCTTTTATTCACTTTATTCACTATAAGCTCGTCAGTGCTAACATATCCTTTTCCAAGTCTACGCGCAACCTCCTTCGCTACAGAAGTCTTTCCAACAGCCATAAAGCCTATAAAGACAACATTTTTTCTCATGAAAGGTCTCTTCTAAGGGCCTCTAATGCTGTCCTCCTCATCTCATCGACGGGAGCCTTCAACCCTGTCCAGATTTCGAAAGACAGTGCTGCCTGGTTTACAAGCATATCTAGACCGCATATTATGTTACAGCCGACATCAGATGCGTCTTTCAGAAGTCTCGTGTACATTGGATTATACACTATATCCATTACCGTCATCCTCTTCTTTAGGAAAGCTTTTGGAACAGGCGTCTCCTCAGCGTTTGGAAACATTCCTACAGATGTGCAGTTTATGAGCAAATCCATTTCCTCTAAAGTTTTCTTTAGATTGTATTCATCAAGTTTTTCTGCCCTGCATGCTACATTCATTTCACAGCCTATTTTATACGAAAGTTCGAGAGCCTTTCCAACTCCCCTGTTCAAAATCACCATTTCCGAGGGTCCTTCTTTTGCGACATAGTATGCTACTGCCCTCGCTGCCCCACCAGCACCCAGTATCAGAATCTTCTTACCCTTAAGATAGAAGCCACTATCCTTTAAGGCCTTTATTGCACCAAGTCCGTCAGTATTGTATCCTATAAGTTTCCCGTTCTCGTTGACTATAGTGTTTACTGCACCAATCTTTTCAGCCAGCTCATCCACCTTATCCAAATATTTTACTACCTCTACCTTGTGAGGTACTGTAACATTTACTCCTCGAATGTTTAAGGCTCTTATACCGTCTACTGCCATTTTAAGCATACTTTTTCCAACCCTAAATGCAACATATACGTAGTCTAAGCCGAGTTTTTGGAAAGCAATATTGTGGATTAGTGGAGAAAGTGTGTGTTCTACGGGGTCACCGATTAGGCAGCAGACTTTACCCTTATACTGCATTAACATCACCGAAAGTTTCTTCAAAAATTTTATAAAATTCTCTAAGATTTTCGACACTCACTTGCCCAGCAGCC
>Ga0272449_1000394_pt1 | contig 52654 bp, 50 predicted proteins | sample YNPCB0241_FD_198679 | JGI IMG/M metagenome (GOLD analysis project Ga0272449, IMG submission 198679) | Hot spring sediment microbial communities from Yellowstone National Park, WY, United States - YNP-CB-024-1 | ecosystem: Environmental > Aquatic > Thermal springs > Hot (42-90C) > Sediment...
TCTCAAATTCTTCAAGGGTCTTTTTCTTCGAGTTTCTCTCACCCTCAAGACCGCTGATCTCTCGACTTATTCTTTCCCAACTATTTCTCAGGTCTTCGAGCTGTTTAATACGCCTCTCCACCTCGTCCTTGCTTATCTCCTCCAGCAAACATACATACGGTTTAGCCTTTTCGAGGTCCCTGATCCTCCGTCTTACTGCCTCTGCGAGCTTTATCGTATTTTTCCGGACCTCATCATAGAGACTGGCCACCTCCTCAAGTGCTTTCTTCTTATAGGAGAGTTTTTCCAGATCTTTTTCCAAGTCTTTCACCTCTTTCTCAATCCTCTCCACCTCTTCTTGAAGGCCCTTCAATTCGTCTTCCTTACGTCTTCGCTCTTCTGCTACCTGCTCTGCTTCACCGATGCTTCTACCCACCTCACTTCTTACCCTTTTTTCGAATCCGGCGAGGACGTCCCGCATGTTCTCGTAGGCCCTCTCCATCTTGGATAGCCCTAGTAAGTCGTCGAAAAGCATCTTAACGTCAGCCGGCCTCTCGATAAGTATCTTGTCCAGCTCGCCCTGCTGTATTATTACTGCCGACTTCATCCTGTCGTAGCTGAGCCCTAGTAGTTGCTCGACATGGCTCGATACCTCCCTCTCTCCAGACGCTATCAGGCGGTCTTCTCCGTCTCTCAGAGCCGCTGCTAGTAAACGCCCATCGCGGTCGAACCCCCTCATCACCTTATACCTCCTCCCCCTGTAGTCGAACTCCAGCACGACCTCTCCGCCGGCTGTCCCGTCCCTAACTATGTTCCGCATCCCGCCTCTCGTTGTTTTGCCGTACAGGGCGTATGTTACTGCGTCGATCACCGAGCTCTTGCCGGCACCATTCCTACCTACGAAGATGGTGAGGCCCTCGGGTAACTCTATCTCGGTGTCGCTGTGGGATGTGAAGTTTCTGATCCTAATCCTTCTTATCATCCCACCTGCCTCCGCGGTAGTAGTCCCATGCGACTTTGATTGCCTCTTCCTTCCGGTTTGGGTCTGATAGGAATGGGAGGAGATCCGCGAGCGCGAAGCGGGCGCTCCTCTCGTCGCCCCCTAAAGCCTCCAGCGCCAGCCTCCTCAGCTCCGTGTCTATGCTGTTTTCTTGGAGACCCTGGTAGGTTTTTGTAGCGCGCTTTGTCGAGAGGACTGTTACCTTCTGAACTATGTATTTCTCGCCTAGCCTATCTATGAGGGATGGGTTGGGCCGAAATCTATCTGCCTCGACCTCCAGCCACAGGCAGGGCCTTCTACGGTGCTCCTCTTTGAGGAGCTCGTCGATGATGTGGTTGAGCTCTTCCTCCCTGGCCCGCATCCTCTTCTTGGGTCTCACGTTCTCTAGCCTAGCCCACTGGACCGTTGGCTGGTCGCCCGACAGGTCAACAATGTTTACGCCGCATTCATCCGGATCATTCACGTCCACCCAGTGCGTGGGGCCTGGATAAGACAGGAGACCATCACCGCGCCTCATTTCGACGTGTCTATGTAGGTGGCCCATTGCATAGTAATGGAAGCCCTCAGGCAGCTCGACGAGCGATAGCTCGGCCCAGGGGCCGGAAAGGTCTCGGAGGTCCTGATGTAGGACTAAGATGCTCTTCCCTCTATAGTTGCGTTGCTCCCCTTCGATTCTATCCAGATTGATGAGCAGCTCGTTTCGCTGGGCCCTCTTATGCTTAGATAGCCCCACCACTCTCAACCCCTTCACCTCGCGCGGCTCGCCGTCGCCGATGAACAATCCTATCCCGAGTCTCTCGAGAAGGATCGGATACGGGGTTGAGGGAGTGCTGGATATGTCGTGTTCACCCAACGTGAAGAGGAATGGGATGTCTCTCCTGAACAGCTCTCGCACCATCTCCACGAGGTTTATGACTGCTTTTCCGAGTGGCCTCGGCTCGTGTAGTATGTCCCCCGAGTGAATAACTACATCGACGTGCTCCTTTATGAAGAGCTCGATCGCCTCTCTGAACGCTTCATAGTAGTCGTTCTCCCTCTCCTTTACTGCCTCCTCCCTAGAATACAATCCTAGATGCGTGTCGGAGAAATGGCCCACCATCAAGGCCTAATTAGCTCCTCCGTCGAGAAGTATGCTCTAGCCGCCGCAGCCTCCTCTTTCCACAGCCTCACAGCCTCAAGATCCCTCCCCACAAGCTTCTCCTCCACCAGCTCCGTCTTGACGAGGGCTGGAACCTTGATGAAGTGCCCGACGAGGATCATCTCGCCGGGGTTCAGGCTTGTCAGCGAGGCCCCGAGCTCCTTCGAGATCTCATCTGTCACCTGGTTGATGAAGTTTTGGTCATTTGGATGCGTTATGCCCGATATGGCGAAGCTGCCCATCTGGCTCGTTATGTCGGAGTTCAGCCTGCTCGGCCTCTGAGACACTATTATCAGCGAGGCCCCAAACTTCCTGCCCTCCCTAGCTATCCTAGCTATGGTCTCCGAACACTCCGTAGATTCTCCAGAAGGCATGAAGACGTGTGCCTCCTCTATGGCCACAACCACGGGTGATCTGAACTTACCTTCACCACCCCTAACCATGGTCTTCCTGTCCTGGAGAATGTTGTCGAGGTACGTGTTGACGACTATCTGGGCCTGAAGCTCCGTCAGGTCCGAGATGTCGAGGACGTTAACCCTGTTGTTTACTATGGTGTCTAGAGGGCTGCGGGCCGAGGGGTCGAAGACCCCTCCCCAGACGGAGAGAGCCCTCCTCATTATGTCGAGCAGCCTCTGAGCTGTCTGCCTCTCTTGGGCTCCTGCATCCTCATCCTCAGCTATGCTCTTTAACTTGCTCTCTAGGGCTCCCCAATAGTCCGCCGCGTTTATGACGTCTTTCGTGTATACTTTTCCAAGCATCGCTCTCTGGCGCTCGGCGCTCCTCCTCACACCAAGCATGTCGGCCAGCTCCTCCGAGTTGAGGTGTCTCGGGTTTATCATTGGACGCGTAGTTTTGAGCCCCCGGATCCTGAGTCCTAGATACTCTCCATGGTAGTCGAATATCACCATTGTCCCGTTCTTCTCCGCGATCTTTTTCGCCAGCAATGCGAGGAAGTTGGACTTCCCCTTCCCGGTGGCGGCGAGGATTGCGAGGTGCCTTGAGGCTACGGCGTCTAGGTTGATGGTTATTTTCACGGACGGCCGCCTCAGCAGGTGACCCACATCTACCCAGCGCTCATCACCCCCGCCATAGATCTTATTTAAGAGGTCGTCGCCCGCGTGTTTGACAGACGCGCCGGGCTCCGGCGGCACGGTCGGATAGATGCGTCTCCCTTTCAGCAGCTCTTCGACCAGCCCGAGGGCCCTAGCAACGCCCACCCTGACTAGGTCCCTAGGATTCTTCTTGCTTGCCCGCCTCGCCTCGTCGGCAGTCTGGTAATCGTTCTCTCCCGAGAGTAGTTCGCTCATGTTTTTGAAGTACTCCGTCATGTATAGGACTTCTCCATCCTCTGTATCGACCGTCACGTATTCTCCAACCCTGACAGCATTTTTCGAGGCGAATTTGATCCGCTCGGGCCTGGCCTCCCCGATTACGATGCCGACCTCGCTCAAACCCTAAGCACCTCCCTAGCAGTGTGGAGTCCCGTAAGGCCCGCGGCCTTGCATAGCATATCCATCAGGCTGTCAGGCACGTTAACCGCCTTATGTGCGGCCATGAGTGTGTAGGGGTAGCCCCTCACGGCTGTCCCGCACAGCATATCGATGAAGAGACGAGCGAAGCCCTCGTCGACCGCGGCAGGCACCTCCACGTGGAGTGCGTTTGCGTTCTCGGAGAGCCTAACGTAGAAGATTGAGAAGGCCCACTCGTCCCTATTGACAGTGAAGGGTTTCGTATAGCCTACCTCACTCGAGGCCGCGTTGAGGTAGAAGATGTCCCCGAGCTCTCCACCGAGCAGACTCTTGTCATGGGAATACTTTGACACGAAGGCCACGTTCTTTAGACCATTGAGAGGCTTCGCTGAGGCGAAGTACTCCGTCCTAAGCCTAGGCGAGTCCCTCCTCTTTACATCCTCCAGCCTCGCGATGAGGGAGCCGTCGACCAGGACTAAGTCGCAGTTGTCGGATGCCCGGAGCGCGATGTCGTGCTCGTAACTCTCAGCCATGTATTTCAGCGTGAGTTCCGGCACCAGAAACGCATCGTGGGGGTCGCCCGCGAGGATGTCTACCTCGGCGGCAGGATGAAGAATATTCATCGAGCCATCAACAGCAGCCGCCTTAAGGGCGTAGACGTAGAAGCCTTCGTAAAGCCTGTAGTTCCACCCACTATCAACTGCCAAGACCGCGTGGTCCGCAGGTTTGGGCCTGTAACCTACCCACAGCCCCCTAGCCCTACCAACAAGCTCTTGAAACGAGACAGTTTTAAGCCCCCTAAACTCCTCCACCTTATTCTTCAGATGGGCGGCTTTATCGAAGAGCTCTAAGAGCAATGTTCGGCTCTCCTCAGACACATGTGATGCTAGTCGCTGAGGGTAATATAAATTGCTGAAGCCCCTCCCGTCATCGACCACCGTTATGCTACCGCTGTCCGCCGCGCCGACGCTACCCCTCCAGTGCATACCCTCAACCTCGATGGACTCGCCGACGAGCCTGACGAGTCCCCTCAGCGCCCTCGCCCTCTCTACGCCCTCCCTAACGTAGCTAGCGATCCTCTCCTGAAGAATCCTGACCAGGCCCGAGTAGGTCGTTACCTCCTCCACAGACATGCTACTATATAGTTCGCCGCGTTGCGTGATAAAAGCTGTCATGGCCCGTGGAAAACCAACGCTTTTTTAGCTGAACTATTTTTACCGTAGTCCGGGACGAGCTGGAGGAGTCTGTAGTAGGGTCTTCAACTTTTACTCAAGTCCTTCAGCCTTGGCATTTTTATTAGTAGGCAACAGGTATTGTGAGGAAAAGCTTTCTTAACGAAATATAACTCAAGTTCATTCCTTGTGGTAGTTGTAGTATAGAATTTTGAGACTCCTGATGCTCTTTTCCTTATCTCTACATCCTATTAATCTTCAGCCTTATCGACGGAATTTTTCAGTTCTCTTTCAACGTTGCTTAGAGCCTCAAATATTTTCTCTTCGCCGAGCTCGTCGCAGAGCCTCCACATCTTCTTTACAATCTCCCTCCTAGCCTTTATTTGGTCCTTGTATTTTATGAGTACGTCGGTTTTCAGGGGTCCAACAACTATTCTTCTCTCATTATTAATTGCCTCCACCCTCATTAGGAAGCTATCTCCGATGAAAGCTCCTACGGATGAGTCAACCTCGCTGACCGAGTCGACGATGAATGCGGAGAGCAGTCCTAGGTCCAATCTTGAGTCAAACCCTATGAGTCTGAGTAATAGTATTCCTCCTGTCACCATTCCTGAACCTATGATGGCGTAGCCGGGATTGTCGTGGACGGGCTCAGAGAGGCCCCTGCTATCGAAAAGGTAGAGGGAACCCCTACCCTCCAAGTCGACAGATCCTAGAATCATTTGGAAGCTAGGATCGATGCCGTAACGCCTAAGGTCGCTGAAGTGTTGGACGAGTTGGCGCTCTATCTCCCTGACCGCTACTCTGAGCCTGTTCTGCTCTACGGGGTATGCGTCTTCGGCAAATCTTAGCAAGACCTCCTCCGCTGTTTCGACGCCCCTCTTTGCTAGGGAAGTATCACCAGCAACACCTGCAACCGCTATCGGCCTCTCATCGTCAAGCTGAATGGGATAGACCTTACGCATCTCATATGTTATTCCTAGGGAGGTAGTGACTTTGGAGTCAGATGTTATTAGTATTCCGTCCGAGTCCCCGAAGAGCCATCTAAAGCCTATAACAAGAGTCATGCGACCGAGCCTCGCTATACATAAATTGGCTTATCTGTAACCATTAGCTCATACCTGTTTGAATTAAAGTTATAACTCCTTCTGACTGCTTCAACACCTGGTCCGCGGAGAGTTATTTGATTCTTGCTCCTGAAGCTGAATCCAAGTATTCCCCTGTTGAGCATATTCTTCAGTAACTCATTACCCCTTTCAACATGAATTTCTTCACCTATCACGTTCTTCAGATGCTCAGGAATTGGCTTGTGTATTTCACTCCACGCGTTTAGCGTCCATACATCAGACGCCGAGTGGAATGCTACATATATACGCTCGTCTTTCAAATAGTCTATTTGATCCTTCATCTTTGTCGCTATGTGGTCGGCGATGCCGCGCAGGCTGGAGGTATTCTGCTTATCCACCACCTCAGCTAGAGAAAATAAATGTAGGGTGTAGTAGTAATTTCCTCTTCTGCTTTCGTGAGTTTCAAAGACGTATTTGAGGCCGGCCTCTTCCATGATTTTAGGATATGTACGGTTAATAGAGTTTAGGTACTCCGCGTAAAGATTGACTAGGCTATCAAGGCTCGGCCATTTTAAGCCCTCATTTAGGTAGGTAAGTCCATATCGTAAGTTCCTCGCCCTTCTCCTTATATTCTTGCCCAAAAACATCCCGGACCCTACTTTGATAATACATTTCCCAGAAGTGGGATGGGAGGAAGGAGAATGGTGTACTCCTGAATTTGTATAGATCCAGGTTAGCGAACCCTATATCGAACCAACCCTTGCTCGGATCGTAGCGTATGGCATATTCCTCAGGGCCGGCAAAATATATCCTATCATTGACCAGCCTCAATCCCAGGGCTCCTGACTCGATAATTTGTTTAAGCGCAGCAACTCCATTTATATAGTGAACCTCGCATGAGAGCCTTTGAATAGAGTCTTTTCTCAGCTGTTCCAACACTTTTTTAGCGTCCTCAGACCATGCATCATCAGCCGTCATAGAGATGAAGTATGCCCTGACGAGCCTTCTTCCACCGCCCTCTTTCTTGAGGTAGTCTGCCAACTGGTTGATGGCATCCCTGAAGCGGGCGACTTTGTCCCAGTCGATCCTTGCCTGACCAGTCAACTCGTAAAACTCGAAGCCATCAGCATCCTCGACCAGAACATCATGCTGTACTCCTCCAGTCATGCTTCTCTCCACTACCCGCTTCCCCTTTAACAGCAAGTGGGCAGCATAGACACATTCCAAGAATGGCCCCTCTAAGGATAAAGCCCCCGACAACTCTATAGGTAACACAGAAACAACTCACCATTTGAGATAAATATATTTTTTCAGCCGCTCTCATCGTAGCGGTCCTCGTCATTGTTCCTTCTCTTTCTCCCTATCGTCTCCACCGTCGATGATCCTGGTGACCCATATAGAGATTGCGCCGAGGTTACAAGCACGATCCACGCATCGACCATTGATGAAACCACTTCAAACAACATAGTATTATACTGAGATTCTTCTTGAGCCTAATGTAGAGTCTCTGCGGACTCGCTTCGCCTCCTCGACAGGACTCTAGCCGCTGCTAGGGCGGCTATCACAGCGGTTATGAGCCCGACTGCGGTGAACAGGATCCACGCGTCTATCAGGACTCCTCCCACGGCTATCGCCGGGAAAGTTATGGCTGCTTCTCCGGGGCCCGAGAGCCTCTCCTCGGATCTCCCGCCGTAGGTAGCCGTGACTCTGAAAGGAGCTAGTGTGGCCGGGATCTTGGTGAGCCTCGCCGACCCGTCCGGCCCCGTGGCGGCGGTAGCGAGCGTCGCCCCCGGGATCCTCTGGCTCTGGATGGTTATGCTTGCGCCCTCCACCGGCCTCCCCAGCGCATCGTAGACCCTGACGACTATGCTTGAAGAGGAGATCCTGATGGTCTCCTCGGCACCGCTGTGCGTTATCCTCGTCCTTAGCACCTCGACGCCCCCACTCCCCATCACGGTTACGTTGTAGGCCCCGAAGGGAATGTCCTCGAGCTCCGCCCTTCCATTTACTACCGTCTCGGTCTCTCCGGCAACCGCCACCTGGCCCTCGAAGGGAGAGCCGTCGTCCCAAACTATCCTGAGCGCCAGCCTCCCTATGGGCAACCTCATCACGGCGCCCCTGAGCTCCGACGGCCAGACGGCCTGCTCCAGCAGCCTCGTCTCCCCGCCGCCCCTAATGATCATCACCGTTAGCCTGTACTCTTGCTCGGGCAGCATCTCTGCCGCGAGGCTCTCGCCCATGCCCGAGAGCTCCATCCCCGCGCCGATTAGGCGCCAACGGACCATCACGGGCTTCCCGTCGGCAGACTCGAACCTCGCGCTCACGTCGTAGACGGCGCACTCCAGCTCCCCGCGCACATTATCCCTCACCTCCAGCCTCCCGGCGTAGACCGTGACTCCTCGGTAGGAAACCTCGACCTCGTAGGAGCCGGCAGGGACTCCGGAGAAGGCCGCCCAGCCAGAGCTGTCGGCGGTTGCCCGGGCTCCATGGAGCCTGACCGAGGCGCCCCGGAGCGGCTTCCCGTCCATCGAGACGGCCCTGAGGGAGACGCCGAAGATCGGGAGGCGTATCTCGGCCCTCTCGCCCGGCCTCGCGGTCGTAGCACCCTCGACCGTGGCTCCGAAGACGCTTGAGCTGTTGGCGGCCCTCACGCGGTAGTCCGCTATCGGCATCTGCTCGAGCCTGAGGACGCTGCCGGCCGCCTCTATCCCCTGCCGGCTCGCCTCGGGCGTCGGGCCCTCGACGCTGAAGACGGCACCAACCAGGTTCCCCGCCATGTCAACGACGGCCACCACTAGGTCGTCAACGCTGGCCGCCACGTCGAAGCTGGTGGGCAGGAAGCCGTAGGTCGGGTGGTAGCCAACATACCTGTGCCTCTTGAAGACTGTCATTCCCTTCCAGCCCACGCTCACCGTGTAGTTCCCCGTCGGGACCAGGTAGAGCGCCGCGTATCCATTCCTCGTCGAGTTCTCCAGCGCCCTCCCCGGCATCTCTAGGGGCTCTATCCTGACGGAGGCTCCCTCTAGGGGCCTGCCCGACCTGTCCCTCGGCGCCACCCTCAGGGTGTAGAGCTCCGTCCTGAGCACACGTGAGGCCGCCAGTTTGTATGCCTCCGCGGTGGACACGAGCACCCTCTCCTCGCGGCCGAGCCAGGGTACCGTGTAGTTGACGGCCACCTCGTAGGTGTAGTAGTCCGGCAGCCTCCAGATGCGGGCCACACCCTCGCCGTCCGCCGTGGCGTTCATCCTGAATGGGTAGACGTGGGACCTCAGCTCGACCCTCGATCCGGGAAGCGCCATCCTGCCCTCGTAGTCGCTTATCCTTAGGCTGAACGTCCTGAATGGGTGGAGCCTGAACCTTCCGTAGAGGGCGTCCCTCAGGCCCCATATCTCGAGGTGGGCATCCGAGCCGCTGGCCGCTGGGCCGTAGTCGTACTCGTAGGCGAATCCGCTCGGATACCTCATCCTGACCGTCAGCGTCGGCTGCGTCTCGAGGCTGCCGGGAGGAACGTCTGGCGGGAAATCGAACCTCACTGTGAAGAGCGTGATGGAGCTGTTCACGTCGCCCCTCAGAATGTAGCTTATCGGGTCGAGGGCCTCCAGAGTCTTCTCGATCCTAGCCGTGGCGCTGCGCGCCCTCCCTATACCTGGCCACGCGAACCACACCGCTGCGGACTCCACGTAGATCGGCTCCCCCGTGCAGTAGCCGTAAACTACGAGCTCCCAGTCGGCGAATGTCTTGTCTCCGTGGACCTCCGCGTTGTGCGCGTATACCTTATAGTTTCTTATGAATCCCGTCCTGTTCATGGCGTCTGCCCTTAGGAATACTGGCAGCACCTCCCAGTCCCACTTCCCCTCAAACCTCTCGACGCGGGGCTCCCTGGACCTGCCGCTGCAGTCCGTGTTCACGAGCTGGAAGGTCAGGTTGGCGGCCTCGCCCGGCACGAAGCGCGCGGAGGAGCGGAGCCAATCCTCGCTTCCCGGACCAACGTTGCCGATGTCGATCATCCAGAGCGGCCCGAGGCCGTGCAGATAGCCCACATCGTATATGAATAGGACCTCCAGGCTCCAGCGTGCTGGCTGCGCATCCGCTGGCTGGAGAGGAAGCGCGAGCAGGGCGGCGAGGAGCATCGCCAGGCAGGCAAGCCACGTGAGGAGGCTGCGCCTCATCCCGATACGCCTCACGTCGTCTTACCCGCTCCCGGCCTCCCTCGTGCCCGCCAGCGAGGGTATCCTTTCCTTCTCTTGGAGGGCCCTCTCCTGCTCCCTGATTATGGCTAGCAGCGCCGCGAGCTCGCCCTCCCTCTGGAGTAGCAGGAAGAGTCCGGTCCTCACGGCCTCGGCGAGGCTGACGTAGTGCCCCCTCTCGACCAGCAGCCTCACGGCCTCGTAGTACGCCTCCGGTATCTTCACGCTGACGAGCCTGAACCTCGCCCCATCCGACATGCTACACACCACTCGCGGATTGCGTTATAAAAGCTGTTGAGGCTTCCTCAGCCGCCGGTCCCGCTCCTTAAGCATTGCGCCGCAGCTGTGGCAGAAAGAAGAGTCTCCGGCGACGGCCTCGCCGCATGCGGGGCATACGAGGGTGCGCGCCGCCCCGCTCCTCCTCCTGCCCGATGCGTAGAGCGCCACTCCCGCCGCCACCGTCCCGGCCAGTATTCCCAGGTTAACGAGGTCGGGCTCGTACGTGTAGACCGCCGCTATGCTCCTCGGCCTGTCCATGACCAGCTCCATCCTTCCTCCGTTGTGCCTGCACTCCCCGCAGTCCCCGGAGAAGCCGCTGAGCCTCCTCTTGACGAAGACGTTTGTGGAGGGGCTCTCGGGAACCGTGACCATCGCGGTCGATCCCTCGTCGTACCAGCCCGCCCCTCCGGCCCCCACCGGAGAGCTGACCGAGAGGAGGTACTGCATGACGTAGGTAGCCTCCATCTTCAGCGGCGCCGAGACCCTGATGCTCAGCTCCCTCGAGCCGGCTCCCTCGGCCCCGCTCCAGCCCGCGAACCTGAGCCTGACGCCCTGCCCGAGCTCTATGTATTCAGGCGCCGTGAGCTTGAGCTCCTCGCCCTCGCCGACCCAGCCGCTGAACATCACTCCCTGGGGGCCCTTCGCCGTCACCAGGTGCTCAGCCCTATAAATAGCCATGACTACGTGTGGGCCCCGGACCTCTAGGACCGCGACTCCGGGCGATGCCTGCGGCGTTACTATGGCTGGGACCGAGCCGGCGGTGACCCACTCGGCCAGGACGAGCCTCGTCTCCCCGCTCAGGTAGACCTCCCTCGGCGCCGCGACGACCGCCAGCGCTCCCTCCCTGTACCACCCGCTGCCGTTGACCCTCACGCCGTGCGTCGCAAGCGCCGTGACCCTGAACTCCCTGACGTAGTGGGCCTCGAGCCTCACCGGCCTCGCGACGTATATCCTGTTGGATGGCTGGAAGGGCGTCTCACCGCCGCTCCAGTGCTGGAAGACCCACCTCACGTCCCCAGACTCGTTGAATATCTCCGGATACTCTAGGCTTAGGAGCGTCCCCTCGGCCACCCACATGCTCCTCCTCAGGGCCGGTGGCTCCGAGTAGATGTGGACGAGGTACTCCTTAGCGTAGGCCGCGGTCAGGTTTCCGTAGGCCCTTACGCATGGGTCCCTGCCCAGCCCCTCCCAGCCCCTGAAGACTATCCTCACCCCCTCGTCGAGATACGCGACCTCAGGGGCGCATACGAGGTCTCCGGGAGCGACGTAGGTTGGGAGGCCCCTCTCGGCGCCGTTCACCAGGACCCTAACCGGGTAGTTGGCCGAGACGGAGTACAGCGCCCCGCCCTCGGCCGGAGACGCTAGGAGGGCTAGTGAGAGGATCAGGAGCAGCGTTAGGGCTGCGCGCCTAGCCATCGCAGGACACCTCCAAGGTCCGTGCTCGAGGCGTTCATCACGATGAGCAGCACGTGGGAGAGCGATATAAGCGGATGCGGCCCCACCCTCCTCTCCAGCAGGTGCAGCAGGGAGGCGAGCGCCGCCGAGTATGCCAGGTATGGCGCGGGGCCCATCAGCGCCGTCAATCCCCGCCCAGGGAGGGCGAATGCGAGGGCTCCAGTAGCCAGTGAGAGTGGTAGGAGCGCCGAGGGCCTTCCGGGCGGCATCAGCGCCACGAGTATTAGGAGGGCCGCGATCAGGGGGTTCGCCAGCCCGGCCATGTATAGGTAGCCTAGGTAGGGGACCGCCAGCGCCACCCTTCCCACGACCCTCTCGGCCGGAACGATCTCCACAGCGTTGCCGGCCGCTGCCCTGAACTCGTATCCGCCGTCCCTGACCCCTACTACCCTGTGGATGAGGACGTATGTCCTCCCGTCTACCTCCAGCCTGTAGGCCGCGGCCTCGCCGAGCACCGGCGGCACGGCCTCGACGACTACTAGCGAGCCCCGAGGAATGTCTGGCTCCATGCTCCCAGAGACGACCGCGTAGAGGGACAGCGGGGGCTGCTGGAGGACTAGGTACGCGATCGGGACTATGAGTGTGAGGTAGAGCAGCCTCCTCAAGCCGGGTCAGCCCTCACTGATATCGTCGCTCCCGGGGCGGTGTATGGGAGGGGCGGATCCAGCGTGAACGTGATGGCCGTGGGGGTCGGCGAGAGGCTGGCCGTCGTGGTGTAGGTCCTCGAGCCCGCGCTGGTCGAGACCGTTATCGTGACGACGAATGTCCCGGAGAGCGTTGAGGCGACCGAGACGCTCCCGCCCGTTATCCGGTTGTTGAAGGCGTCGTTGTTCACGGTTATCGATGCGGAGAGAAGCCTGACGTAGTATCTATCTACGGGAGCCTCTCCCCTCCCGAGCTGGCCCACGCTGCCGCTAGCCATGCTCAGGGCCGCGGCATAGGCGGCCGAGGAGGCCAGGAGCGCGAGGAGGATCGGGAGGAGGAGCCTCAAACCGAATACACCCCTAGCAGGCCTCAACCCTCTGCATCACCGCGCTGACCCTATAGACCTCCTCGATCGGGGCGGCCGGGGAGAAGGTCACCGTCGCGGTCCTGAGCCCAGTCCCGTCATAGACGGCACACGCGGCCCCCGCCGAGATGGCGTTGCCGCCGGCGTCGAGGAGCGTGACGGTTGTCCTCACGTAGTATGTGCCGGCCGTCCTCTTGTAGAACTGGACGGTGGCTCCGGAGACCGCGGACCCGGCCAGGCTCAGGCTGACGGACCTGACCTCATTCTGGTCGTAGAGGCGGATACTGTTCTTTCCTAGGAAGTATTCCATCGCGGGCTTTGCCGCCGCCGGGTCCACGGCGGCTATAGAGATGAATAGCGAGTAGGCTGTGAGCGGTGCGAGCATGATCAAAAAAATGATGGTTAGGACTGCGGCTCTGCGCCTCATGGCCGCTCGCTAGTTCTGGACTATGACTATCTCGACCCTGTAGATGTCCTTGGGGTCTGCGTCTGGGGCTACGTCGACCGTCGTCGTGACGGGCGAGGAGGATGCCGGCTGCGTCGCAGAGCCCGAGGATATGATGCTGCCGCTGTTGTCTCGGAGGGTTACGTAGACGGTGTAGCTGGCGCCGGTCGTCTCCCTGGTCTGCCAATTGACGTTCACCTTATCGACCATGAAGGGCGCCGAGGACGTCATGACCCACTTGACCCTGTCTATCTGGCACGGGTTGGCTGGGCAGTAGACATCGACGTTGCCCGTCCCTCCGAGCTGGTCTATGCTGCTGCTCGTCAGCGTTATCAGGACGGCGTAGGCTGCGGAGGCGGCCACAAGCGCGGCCAGGAGCGCCACCAGCAGTATGCTCCTTCTCCTCATCACGGGGACTTGACGGCAATCACGTTATTTAAGCAGTCGCGGCCCTTCTCGATGCAACTTCACCGAAAATACGAGCTGAGATGCGTAGCTCCGTGACGGGCGCGCTGCATCAGCTCCCCGCCGCCCGCCAGGAGCCTCCTGAGGTCAAGGGGGAGCGCGTAGAGCCGCTTCCTGTCGACCCAGCATGGGGCGGGGAGCTCCGGCAGCCCGCCCCGCTCGGCCAGCATGGCCACGGCTATCGCCGAGACTATCGGACACGGCTCCCTCCCCTCGCCAGGCAGAACCACGAGCCTCGGCCTCTCCGCTAGCCCCAAAGCCCTCAATACTCTGGCGGAGTTGGCCATTCTCCATCCCTCCCTCCCGACGACCGCTCCCGGCCTATCGGTGTATACCTCTACGACCCCGTCGATGCTCCTCGCCTCCGTCCTCGGAGGCGGGTTTGGGAGGTGGAAGAGGACCCTGCCGCCGAGCGTCACGGGCGTGCAGGCGAGGAGGGCCTCTGAGACCCGCTCCAGCGGCTCGCCGAGCAGGAGCCTGAGAATCTCCATAGGCCTGTAATCCATCACTCAGGCCGCCTCGGCTTGCTGCGGCTGCTCCTCCGCCTCAGCCGCCTCCTCAGCCTTCTTTGGCTGCCTCCGCTTCTTCTCGTCCTGGCCGACGAGTCCGTAGGACCTGAGCGCCGCGTAGAGCTCCGTGAAGGGCTGGTAGAGCTTCTCGGCGCACCGGGGACATATCGCTAGACCCGTGGCTCCTATCGGGAAGGCCTTATCGGTCCCGCACCACAGGCACTCCAACCTCACCACCTCGCCCCGCAATGCGTCGCGACGATACTTTAGCTTTAGGGCCCCGCCTTGATGGGAGGATAGATTTATTTTGGGGAGCCCCCCACTATTATCATGCCTATCAGGTGCTCTGTCAGGGAGTGTAAGAGGGACGCGATATTCTTCATGGAGGACATCGGCCTCTGCCCGCAGCACATGAGGGTGATGGCGAGGCTGGTCCACGCGGTCCAAGACTTGAGCGGCGGCCTAGCCGTCGCCGCGCCAGCCGTGGCGAGGGCGCCGCAGGAGGTGAAGGCGCCGCAGAGGCCCGCAGCGGTCCAGGCAGTGAGGAGGGCGGCGAGGAAGCGGCTGAAGACCGATGCGGAGATAGAGGAGGTCGTTTCTAAGAGGCTTGAGAAGGCTGGGAGCGTGCTCGTCGCGAGCATCCTCGGCATGTACGCGGTGGATAGGGGCAGCTTCAGGACCGCCTCGGAGCGCGTTGTCTCGGTGATGTCCAAGATGGTCGAGAGGGATCCGGCGAGGCTGGAGCTCTCCGGCTCCGGCGCAAAGGCAGTCCTAAGGCTGAAGCAACCTGCGGCGCCAAGCCCCGAGTCTCAGGGGTAGCTGAGCCGGCCGCGGCCTAGGGCAGGGCCTCGAGCCCATAAATATGGCTTTGCCGCGGTCACGAGTAGCGGCGTTGCTGCAGCCCTCTCCGCTCCCAGAGCCTAGGCGGCTGGAGGTACCGCTGGCGCCCGCATTCGGACCCTACAGGAGGTTCTTTCCCCGCGAGGCCGTCAGGCACCCGGCCAAGGCGAACGTCCGCCTCGTCGAGAGGCTTGTAGAGCTTGTCAGCTTTCCGGGAGACGTGGTCCTCGACCCATTCGCCGGCACCTTCTCCACCTGCGTCCTAGCCGTCCTCGCCCGTCGGGAGGCGGTGGGCTTCGAGATCGACCGGGAGTACTTGGGCTGGGGCCTAGAGGCGTCTAGGAGGGTATCGGCAGAGGCTGGCAGGGGCTTCCACGCGGTGTGGGCCGACGCCTCGAGGATCGGCGAGCTCCTACGCCCATCCTCCGTCGACGCCGTCGTGACGAGTCCTCCCTACGTCCTGTCCTCGCTCCACGCCGGCGATAGGGCGAGGAGGCTTGAGAGGGTTCTCATGGCTGGTGGGGACCCTAGGGACTTCTTCGGAGGGCTGGCAAGGAATGCCACACGCGAGCGCTCCCACACGCATGACTACTACTCTCTCGGCCGCTGGACAGCCCTGATGAGGGCGGTGCTCTCGGGGCTGCGCCGAGCCCTGAGGAGGGGCGCCCTAGCCGCCTTCATAGTCAGGAACAGGATTAGGCGCGGGTCGCTGCTTGAGCTCGACTCCCTTCTGGCCTCGCTCGCGCTGGAGGCCGGCTTCTCCTTCGAGGAGCTCTACTCAGCCCCGGCCCCTAGGAGCCTATGGGCCAACCTCCTCGCCCGGAGGGGGCTTGCGCTTCCATGCGAGGATAGGGTCGTCGTCCTCAGGAGTTAGGGCTTAGAAGACTTATATCTTCGGTTGGATAGTTGGCTTGGGGGATGTCCTTGGAGGATAGGTTGAGGGAGGTTCTTGAGAGGGGCGGGGACTGGCAGAGGGTTCCCGTGAAGGGCCTGCCGGGCGTCTTCGTCGTCAAGGCTCCCGCTAGGGGGAGCAGGCCGGCCTCGCTGATGGTGGAGCTGAACCCGCTGAGCCAGGCCGGAGAGCCCTCAAAGAGGAGGGGCCTATACCTCAGGAATCTCAAGGACCTCGAGGACTACAGGAAGATGCTCGGTGATGGTAGGCTCGACGAGCTGCTCAGGGCCGTCGAGAGGGTGAACCCGAGAGGAGCCGGGACAGAGGACCTCGAGGTCTAGTTGCCGGATAGCCTGCGCGCCACCTTCTCCGTGAAGAATTAATATCCATCTTAAGTTATGTTTTAGTAAGGTGTAGGTGTCATCGTTGTTGGATGATAAAGTCGGGGCGAGGATTCGCGAATTATTGCCTCATTTTGAGGAGTGGTTAAAATCTAGAGATGCGAGAGCCTCCTTAGAGGATAGAAGTATGAAGGTTAGGGAATTTAGAAGTCTTCTAAGCGAAGAAAGCATCGAAAGTTTGACGGAGCCCGACTTTAGGAAAATTATCGCCTCGTTATGGGCGTTTGTCGGATGGACGAACAAAGATTATGTAGCTGACAGGGTTTTAGCGTATAAGGACATTAAGGAAGTAGGGTCAGAGTTGAGGGAGTTGCTTTATGGGGAGGCCCCATTCCCGCAGCGCTATGACCGTTTTAGTAAAAGTGTTAAGGGACTCGGGTCCGCTGGGCTGACGGAGATACTGGCATTTTTTAACCCTCAAGAGTATGGTATATGGAATGAAAAGAGCAGAAGGGCTCTAGAATTCCTGGGCCTAGGCAGCGAACTGCAAACTAGGAAATACAGGATAGCGGGCCCGGAATACGAAAAAATCAACAAAACACTCGGAATGATATATCGCGAGATTAAACCCGTCTTTGAGAAGGTTGGAGTCGTTGAGAAGGGCATGGATTTGTTGTTGGTGGATCTCTTCCTATACTACGTCTATCAGCACTACGTTGTAAAAACTCCGGTCGAGGAGTCAGAGGATTATGATTTTGACCATGATGAGGTCGTTGCGAAGCTCGTCGAGCTCGGAAACGGGCTAGGATTTGAAGCCGAGGAAGAGAAGCTGATAGCGAGGGGGGCGAGGGTTGATGTCGTCTGGCGTGCTAGGATAGCGAACCTCGGCGTAGTAAGCTACGTCTTCGAGGTGCATAGGGGAGGGAACGTCGACTCACTAATACTCAACTTGCAGAGAGCCAAGAATGACCCTACGGTCCAGAAGCTCGTCGTAGTAGCGAATAAGTCAGACCTTAGGAAGATAGAGGGCGAGGTAAGCTCTCTTAGCGAAGATTTTAGGAAATCGCTGACATATATGGAGGTGAAAGATGTTGAGAGGGCGTATAACTTGCTAAACGAGTTGAACGCCATAATAGGTAAGTTGGAGCTGGTGAAACTTTCCTAACATTAACCTTTAACAGTCTTTCATGTCATCACCATCCCGTGAGTATTTCCGACTTCGAGGCGTAATCTGCGCAGAGACCGTGTTTAGTGATCAGTCCGTTCCCCCGCTGCCTTCCACAATCTTCACTCTTTCTCCGAGCTTGTCCGTCTTTCTGAAGAGCCACCTCGCCCTCCTGCCGGGCTGCCTCGCCCTCTCCAGCACTTCTAGCGCGACTAGGTGCTCTAGGGCTGGCCTCACGTGCTTGAAGTCCTTCGGAGCCCACCCCCTCCTCAGCAGCTCCGACGCGACGTCGCTGGCGCTCCTCCACTCGTCGAAGAAGCCCTCCAGGGCCAGCCTGACGATCCTTCCATACAGCTCGTCCTCCGAGACCTTCACGTACTCGTACCTCCTCTCGTAGACTATTCTTGGGACCGAGCACTCGATCCTGACCTCTGGTACCTTGGAGAGGATGGCGCGGACCAGCTGCTCCAGGGCCTCGACCCTGTGCTTGAGCTCCTCAACCTCCTCCTCGATGCCCATACATAATTATTCCTCCCCCGCGGTAGATAAGGCTCACATGGCCTCGACGACGTCGTGGACTATGATCCTCGTGGCTCCGTCTAGCTTCGCTATGGTTGCCCTTGCCCTGAACCTCCTCCCCTTCCTTATCAGCTCCCTGGGGCCGTTGTATGCTGAGGGCTCCAGCCTGGCCCTGAACCTGTCGTCGACAATTACTACCGCGAAGCCGGGGTAAACCTTCTCGACCTCTACCGTCCTTATCCTCCCCTGAGGCTCCGCCGAGATGGGCCTGGACCTCAGGGCCGCGGCCGTGACGTATCTATCCCCGACCCTCTTCACCAGACCGTCCCTCACGAGCCTCGCGAGGCCCATCCTCACGACGCCTGGGCTATAGTCCCCATCAAGCCCCTCTAGGAGCTCCTGAAGTGTTGCTCCCTTATCCCCAGCCTTGAGCAACAGCATGTAGAGGCTCTTCCGGCAGTGGTAGAGCTCGCTGCTCGAGGGGCCCTCGACGCCCAGCTCCTCCATCTCTAATGGCTTGACCGCCTCCCCGGGGCTGGTTGAGTGTGTTGACGGCGCTGGAGGCAGCTCTATGGAAAGCCCCTCTTCGGCCCCGCCTTTCTGCTCCCCTGACTCAGCTGTGCGGTCCCGATCCTCGGCCCCAATCTCTATGACCGGCCCCGCCTCCGCCCTCCAGGGCCAAGGAGTCCCGGGCCTGGGCCTCTCAGCCCTCCTCGCCAGCCTGACCGTCTTGCCCGAGGCCTGCCTGAGTATCTTGTCCATCCTCTTAGCCCTCCTGTACCCCTCCCTGAAGTAGTACTCGTCCACGGTGTCCTCCGCCACGAGTATCACGGCTTTGCCCGGAAGCCTCCTCCCAGTCCTCCCCCTCCTCTGTATGTATCTTATCCCTGAGACTGCCGGCTCGTAGAAGATTACTAGGCCGCACTCGGGTATGTCTAGGCCCTCCTCGCCTATGCTCGTCGCGACGAGGACGTTGTAGGCGCCCTCCCTGAAGGCCCTGAGCGTCCTCGCCTGCTCCTCCTGGCTCATCCTGGGGCCCTGCTTCCCCTCGGCCTTGCCTATGAATAGGGCGGCCCTGTAGCCCATCTCCCTGAGCCTCTCGACCAGGACCTCGGCCGTGGCCCTGATGTTGGCGAAGACCAGCACCCTGTCCTCGCCCTTCTCGGCGAAGTGGGCCGTGAGGACCGATTCCAGGGCTACGACCTTCGTGTGGTCTACCCTGCACTCGCTGACCATCTTTACAAGCCTCCTATACTCCGGCATCTCGATTATCATCCTGTGGCTCCTCAGCTCCGACCCCTCTATCTCCTCTAGGTACCGCCTCAGGCTGTGGACGTGCTGGCTCTCTATAAGCTCCTCCGCGTGGTATAGGCTTAGGGCCGCCGAGATCAGGGTCATGTAGTGGATGTTCGGCCCCTTCACGCCCGCCTCTATCTCGGCCCTGAGCCTATTCATCAGGCCGACCAGGACCTTCCTGTTGGCGGCCTCGCGCGGGACCCTCAGGATCCCGCCCATCCTCAGCCTCTCTAGGATCGAGGCTATCATCCTACCTATCTCCTGCCTAATCGCCTCGTACTCCTGCGGTAGGGCCACCCTGACCCAGCTCACTTTAACTCCCGGTATATACCTCGCGACCTCCTCGTCCTCCTCGGTCTTCCAGAGTATCTGCTCTATCCAGAGGTTCCTCACGACCTCTACGACCCTCTCCTCCTCAGATCCCGGCGAGGCCGTCAGCGCCAGAATCAATGGATACGGGCACCTCTTCACGTACTCCTCCGCGAGCCTGGTGTAAGCGTATCGGCTCCTAGACCTGTGGCACTCGTCGAAGACTAGGAGGGCGAACTCCTCCAGCCTGACGAGCCCCCTCCTATAGTCGTTCAGGACCGCCTGCGGAGTCGCCGTGAATACCCTTATCCTAGGATCTCTCCAGACCATCTGCCTGCCAGCCGTCTCTCCGGTCACCGCCGCGACCTCGTAGCTCTCCAGCCTCAGGTGCTTCAGGACCGACTCCCTGTGCTGCAGCGCGAGGGGCCTCGTCGGCGCCATTATTAGGACCCTGCAGCCCGGGTACCTGTGGAGCAGCTCCGCGGCCACTAGCTCGGCTATGACCGTCTTCCCGAGGGCCGTCGGGAGCACTACGAGGGTGTTTGCCTCGAGAGCCCTCCCAACCATCCTCCTCTGGTACTCCCTGTCCTCTAGGGCTCCCTCCCTGACCATCGGGTGCGCTACGTAGCCGGTCCCGGCCGCCGAGAGCTCCTCCATGGCCCTCAGTATGTGCTTGCAGATGACGCGCCTGTATGTGAAGTGGGGGCAGGTGCAGCTCCAGGAGCCGCCGTCGCTAAGCGTGACCGTGTATTCTACTCCTGGCGCAGACTGGCTCGGCACCCTCCAGCTCCTCAACCCATCCTGGCCTCGGCCCACGCTTCCGTCTCTTATAAATTTTAGGGCCTCGAAGGGTTATAAGTCTTCGCGCCTCTAGCTCGTTGATATGAGCTACAGGAGGGGCAGGAGGTTCGAGTACGCCGTCAGGGACATTTTCAGGAGGAGGGGCTGGTTCGTCGTGAGGGCGGCGGCCTCGAGGCCGGTGGACCTCGTATGCCTGAAGAGGGGTGATGTGGGCGTGGTGGCCGTGCTGGTCGAGTGCAAGTACGGAGTGAGGTCTCCTAGGAGGTCGGACGCGGCTAGGCTGGTCGCCGCCGCCCGGAGGGCCGGTGCCACGCCGGTCCTGGCCTTCGCGGAGAAGAGGGGCAGGGTGAGGATGATGGACGCGGATAGGTGGGTAGGCTTCAGTCCCTGACCACGCTACTGCTTAACTAACGCTGCGTCACATCCTGCCGATGGGTTGGAGGGGAGGCTCGCTCTCTGCAGGCCGCTGATGGCCGCGGTCTACGAGGCGGAGTACAGGAGGAGGAGCGCCGTCCCAGTCGCAGGCGAGATGGCGGCCTCGCTCCTAGACATAGCCCGCGTCGCCCATGCCGCCTCGAGTCCCGACGAGCTCTTCGAAAGGCTCATATCCACTAGGGTCTCCGAGGTGGCTAGGCGCGTCCCCAGCCGCTGGGGCAGGATCAGCCTGGGAGAGTTCGCTGCGCTCGTTGAGGCCGGCGGCGGCGCTGCCTACCACGATGGCTTCCTGGCCTGCTACGAGGACGTCGCCGAGCTCCTCCGCAGCCTCCCGCTCCAGTCCCCGGCCGCGCCCCTCGCCGTAAAGCCCACTAGGCTGGGTGGCAGCGCCAGCCTCGCTAGGGCTCTCCTCCAGCTCTGCTTGGACGGCGGGACCCCGGTACTAGTGGAGGACTGCGTAGTGACGCTTAGGAGCGCGCTCTGCGGCTTCGCGGGCCAGTGCGCGGAGAGGGACGTGGTGGATGCGCCCTTCGACGCCTACAGCTACTCCGTCCCCGCGCCTGAGCTTGATGCGTCCGCGACGCTCTCCGAGGCCCTGAACCTCCTGCTGAGGTATGACGTCGTGATCGTCAGTGGCGGGGTGCTGACCCCTAGGGAGGCCTGCTCAGTTATAGCGAGGCCGTCCAGGCCCGGGAGGATGAGGCTCTCGGAGCTTCTCTGAGCCTAAATCCTCGCGGCGGCCACGATGACTAGGATGGACGCCGTGAAGGCCGCTGCGAGCATCGTTGAGAGCATGTACGTCTTCTTCAGCCCAAGCCTCTCCCCCAGCAGGGCCTGGAGTATGAGGCCTCCGTCGAAGGGCCTGGCGGGGAGGGCGTTGATGATCCCTAGAAAGACGTTTATGATGAAGATGTGCTGGGCGATGCTCAGCGGTAAGGTGTAGTGCGGGCCCAGGACCACGTGGGTGTACCATCCCTCGGGGGCGGACATCGGCGTGGCGACTCCGAGCATCGAGAGGAGCGCGGGCGGGACCAGCAGTATCCCCGGGTCCTCTAGGAGCCTCGCGGCCGCCGCCAGGGCCTCGGGGCTCTGCGGCACCACGCCCATCAGTATTAGGAAGACCGCTCCTAGGGATGCCAGCCCCGCGAGGATGTTCGCGGTTATCCCGGCCCCGGCGAGCTGCAGGAGCTGCCTCCTGGGCATCCTGTACTCAACGTTTCCTGGAGGCTCGATGAAGGCTCCGACGGGGAGCGGGCCTAGTAGTATTAGGCCGACCCTCCGCACGTCGTAGCCATGCATCCTGAGGACGGCGGCGTGGGAGGCCTCGTGGATCGCGGCGGCGAGGGCTAGTGCCAGGAGGGCCTCAAGGATCGGGAATGAGGGGTCGAGCCCCGCTATCCCTACGCCGACTAGGGGGTTGCTCCTGTAGAACGCCCTGACCCCCTCGACCCCCGCGGCGTCGGAGGCGTACCAGAGCGTGGTGTATATGATGGTGCCGGCCGCCAGCGCCGAGGCCGAGAGGAGGAAGTAGGGCGCCGAGGAGATCAGGGCCCTCACAATCCTGCTTGAGAGCAGCCTGTCTAGGACCCTGCAGAGCAGCGCGGCGGCCCTCCTGCTCCCCAAGAGGATGAATGGGGGCGGGCTGAGCATGACCGCGCCTGTCCTCCTCCACTCCACCCTCCCCCTCCTGATCCTCGGAGAATAGTTCTCGTAGCACTCCCTGCACGCCGGGACGTCTATGCAGGTGTAGCTCCTGGCGTCGAAGATCGGTATCGTGAGCTCGGCCGGTCTGCCGCACCTACCGCACTCCACGGCGAGCATTCCTACCGCACGTTATTTATCCGATAGGATCGCGATGAGCCTCCTCAGGACCCCCTCCGCACTCGCCCGGTCCCTAGCCACGAGGGGCACGACCTCTACGCCCTCGGGTACTCCCACGACCTGTCTGACCCGCTGGAGAGGCGCCGCCGTTATCCTGTCCCTCTTGTTCGCCGCCACCACGTGCGGGAGGTCTGGCCGCCTAGACCTCACGGCCTGGTAGTATCCCCTGGCTATCGCCAGGCTCGTCGGGTCTGAGCTGTCCACGACAAATACGTAGCCGGAGACCGGCAGCGTCAGGAGCCCCATGATTATGGGCATGAACCTAGACTGGCCGGGGGTCCCGAAGAGCCTGACGAGGTGGCCGTCTAGCTCGACGGCCCCGTAGTCCATGAAGACCGTGGTCGTGGGCTTGACTCCACGCCTAATCTCCGCGTCTATCGAGAACCTCCCGCCCAGCGTCTTGACGAGCGTGCTCTTCCCGCTGTTGAAGGGGCCGGTGATGAGTATGCTTACGGCCCTCATACCTGCTCCATGAGGATGTCGACTAGGCCGAGGTTCGGCTGCCTCGAGGTCTTGACTACTAGTATGAGCCCGGATCCCAGCGGCCTTATCCTCAGCCTCATCCTCGCGTCCTCCGCCCTCATCTCGACGTCTATCGTGTGGGGAGGCGGGTACCCCCTGGCCTCGCTCATGTACCTGAAGGCGGCCGTGGCTCCGACGGCTATCGCCGCCATGTCCTCGTCGAGCTCTGTGACCGGGTTGTGGGCCCTGACGCCGCCCTCCTCGTCCACCACCATCGCCGAGACTATCGAGCCCCTAGACCTGGCGACTAGGGACCTGCAGAGCTCCTCCAGCCGCTTCTCATCCGTCACGCGGCGCCACCCCTAACGACGTCGGCGAACTGCCTCTCGACGGCTATCCTCACGCTCCTGCCGTCCGGGGCCCTGGCGCCGGGCCTGATCGCGGCGGCGTAGACGGCCCTCTCCCCGACCTCTGAGACCCTGGCGACGGTCATCACGACGTTGCTCCCCCACACCCTCATCTCGGAGACCCTATCCATGCCGAGCTCCGCCAGGTGCGAGAGGGCCTCCCTCACGAAGGGGGCGACGGACTCCCCATCTATCCCGCTCGCCGCCACGACCCTCCCCTGGTCCGTGAAGACGACTAGCATTGCCGAGGATAGGTCCTCGGCAGCCTCAGACGCCTCGACGCCCGACATGTCCCTAACGTATATCACCTTCTCGCGGTACCTGAAGCGCCACACCAGGATCGCTGCGAGGGAGAGGGCGAGGGTCGCGATCTGGACCGCCACTAGGATGGCTAATGGCTCCCCCACCAGCAGGGCGTCGAGTAGCCGTTGGAGCCAGGCGGAGACGGCTTCGAGCAAGGGCTGCCCCTTCAGGAATTCCCTCCGTGTTATTTAAGCAGTCTTAGGCTCTGCCCCGGCCCACCAGCCTGACCAGCCTCTCTCCCGCACGACTCTCCCCTCGGGCTCCAGCGCCCTGAGGATCGCGCCGAGCGTTGGCTTGGGCAGGCCGGGGACCAAAGGCCAGAGTACTCCACACATACAACATGAAAACACTTAAGTAAAAATTAGCGGGACTCCACCGTATGAAAGAAGGCGCGGTTTACAGGGTCTTCGATGCCAGGACGCTGGATCTGAAGAGGGATGAAGTCGAGGTGATCGACTGCGATCGCTGCCGCTTCCGGTACGGCAGGTACGTCATCGCGAAGGACGAGGAGGAGGCCTGCGCTAAGGCGAGGAGTGGGGAGTGGCTGTGCGGCACATGCCTCGTCGAGGAAATTATTGAGCGCTACGCCCTCATCCCCCTGGGCTAAAACCCCATGCCTGGCGGTATTTAGGCGGTAACATGCCGCCGGCCCGCCCCCATACTGGATAAATAACGTGTGGCTGACGGGCCTCGCCGAATATGGGCCTAGCCGAGCGGCTGATGCGGCTGGTCGCGGAGGGGCTGGTAGCCGAGCCTCCGAGGGCTGCCGTGCTCGAGGAGGCCGGGAGGATCCACCGCTTCCTCGCCTCGAGGGGGCTCTACAGGGGTAGGGAGAGGGTCTCGACGGCGCTGGCCTGCCTCTACGCCGCCGCGAGGTACAGCTATGTCCAGTTCGAGCCGGCTGAGTTCCTGGTCCTGGCTAGGAGGGTGCTCGTCGGGATGGTGCTGGATGAGCTGCGCGAGCTGGGAAGGGTTTGGAGGGAGTCGGGCGGCGAGGGCGCCAGGGAGTACGTCGGGAGGATCCCCGACGAAGATAAGAGGCTGGTGCTGCGGGCCCTGAGGGCGGACGCGGACCCGATGGCGCCCCTCTACGTGCACAGGATGTGGGGCCGGAGGTTCCTCAGCGCCTACACCACGATCGTGCAGGAGTTCTACGGGAGGAGCCCGCCGCCGGTCCTGCCGGAGCATAAGGCCCGCTACTACGCTAGGTGGCTAAGGCAGGTGAGGGAGCTTCCCGAGGCTCTCGAGGAGCTGGCCGGGAGGGCTGCCAGGGCCCTGGCGGGCAGGGCTGCCGGGAGGTCGGCCAGGAGGGTCGCCTTCGCGGGAATAATCGCGGCGAGCCGCCTGCTTGGCTCGCCGGTCCCGGCCGAGGAGCTCGCCGAGGTCTTCGGCGCGGACCTCGTCGGCAGGTCGAGGCCGGGGCTCAGGGAGCTGGAGCGCCTGGCCGAGGAGGCGCTAGCGCGCCTCAGAGAGGACGTGGAGCCAAGGGTTGTCCCTCAGGAAGCTGGGGACGGGTGAGCCCGGCCGCTCCGGCGCGGCGTGGGCCTTCATCTCTCCTCCCTCCCGCTCCTCCCCCGCAGCCGCCCCGGAGGGCTCATTTGCAGACGCTTTATCGAGCCTCCTCCTCAGCTCCTCGACCTCCATCCTGAGCCTCTCCAGCCCCTCTACGATCCGCCCCAGCCCCTCCTGCTCCCCCTCCCGCTCGACGAGCCTGGCAACCGAGAGCCTCACCAGCGCGGAGATCGTCATCCCCCTCCTCGCCGCCCGCCTCCTCAGCTCCTGGAACTCCTCCTCCGAGAGGTATATCGTCACGCGCCTCATAGCAGGCCTAAGCTCTCGGCTATCCTTGCCTGCCTCCTGCTCAGCCCCTCGGCCCTCGGCCTCCTACCCCTGACAGCATCCTCGGCCAGCCCCGCCAGGAACTCGTAGCCAGTACCGCCTAGGAGCTCCTCCAGTATCCTCCTCACCCTCCTCGCGGCCTCCTCCCTCGGCAGCCCCCTGGCCGCCAGGACCTGCGGGTATGCCTCGCAGAGCCTGTATGGGAGCCCAAGCTCCGAGGCCAGCCTAGCTATGTGCGCCAGGTCCAGCACGCCCTCTACGAGCTCCACGCCCTCGGTGGCCTCCGGCCTCCCGGAGAGGAAGCCGACGGCCACCACCCTGCCTCCCGGCCCCGCCAGGATCCTCCTTAGCCTCTCCACGTCCTCCCCCCTATCCTCCGGCAGCGAGAAGGTGACGACGAGCCCGCGCTCTGGCGCCTCCCCGCCCGCCTCCTCCAGCGGCACTACGGGGAGGTCCGTGGATATTGGTATCCTGGCCGGGAGCCCCGTGGCCGAGCTGCTGAGCACGACTAGGGCCCTCGTGGGCGCCTGCGAGGAGTCTATCTCGACCCTGTAGCCAGAGTCCGTGTAGAGGATCCTGAGCCAGGGCCTCGGCCTGTCCTCCCTCACCACCCTCTCCTCCCTCGCGGCTACCCCTCCTCCCCGTCTCCTCCTCAGCGTGAGCAGGGCCGCGAGCTCTCCGTACCTCTCCCTCAGCCTCCCGTAGTCGTAGCCGAGCGAGGCTGCCCTCATTATGCCGGCGGCCGCGGCCCTAGCCTCCCTCCCCGGCTCGTGGCACGTCCTCAGCTTCAGGACGGCCTCCGAGGCAAACTCGACGAGGTCTGATGGATCTCCGAACCTGCTGGACTCGAGCGAGTCCAGGAGCTCCGGGACGAGTAGCGATGAGCCGACGACCGCGAGGAAGAGCAACGCGTTGGGCGGGAGGTCGTTCCTCGCGAAGAGCCTAAGAGTCCTTCCGGCCGCCCAGCCCACGATGTCGGCTGGAACAGCAGGGGCCTTGGGCACAGCCTCCCCGGCCCCCGCCCCCTCTGGGCAGGCCTTGGACCGCGGCGCGTAGCGCCTGGCGAGGCAGGCCGCGTGCTCCCTGGACGAGAGCCTCTCCAGGAGCTCCTCCGCCTCTGGCGTCAGGACGGGGTAGCAGGCCTCCCCGCCCGGCTGGGGCTCGATGAGCAGGAGCCTCCCAGACGATACCAGCTCCATCAGCGTCGAGAGGGCTGTCGTGTCTCCCTCCGCGGCGGCCAGGAGCGCCGCGGATCCCACAGCCTCTAGGGGCGCCTCCGCGGCCTCGACCCTCTGGCCGCTCCTCAGGAGGTCTAGTAGAGCCTCCGGCGTGAGCTCCAGCTCGCCCTCCCGCACCCGCCGCGGCTCCAGGATGGCGGCGAGCGCCTCGGCCGCGTCCCTGCCCTCTATCCTCAGGCCCTCCCTCACCGCCTTCATGCTCTTCCCGGAGGCTATCCTCTCCAGCGCGTCTACAAGCGCCCTGAAGCCCCTGACGGTGTGGCAGGCCGGCGGCGTCAGGCTCCTCTCAAACACTCCGGGCCCAGGCCTCTCGGCGATCCTCTCCCTCAGCTCCGGGACTAGGAGGGATGAGCCCGCCAGGGCCGCGAAGAGCCTGGGCTGGACCGGCCCAACCGCCTCCAGCAGGAGCGCTGCCTCCGACTCCAGGATGCCCCCGACACCGACGGCCCTAAGCCCCAGGCTCCCGGCTATTGCCTCCGCCCTCTCCTTGCTGTATGTGGCTATCCTGACGGGCGATCCGCGGCTCCTGAGGACCTGCGCCAGGGCCGCCACGTCCTCGTCAACGCCCTCGTCCACTATCACCGCGGCGTCCGGGACCGATGCGCCGGGCCTGGCGTGGACCGGCACGCCTCCGACGATGTCCGCTACGAGGCACGCAAGGTGCTGCTCCCCCGCGAGCTCGGCCACGCTCCGCAGCAGCCCGTCGGGCTCCGGGTAGTAGACCGCCTCCTCGCCTAGGCTCGAGGGCCTGACGGCGACGCCCGAGCCCCGCATGCTCTCGGCCATGGCTGCGAGGACGCCCTGCTCCCCCCTCTCAGCAGCCATGAGGGCCGCGGCGCCGAGCATCTCCAGCGGCACTGCCCCCTCAAGCCTTACCGGCCCCCTCTCCCTGAAGAGCCTGTATAGGTCCTCGGGCCCAGCTATCGCGACCTCCTCCTCTATGGGCTTCGGGGGAGGCGCTATCTCCGGCTCCGGCTTCGGCGCTGCTGGGGCCTCTGGCTGGGGAGCGGCTGCGGGCGGCGTTATCCTGGGCTCCGGCTCCCGCGGAGCGGGCCTCTCTTGGATGGCCGGCCCTGGGGGCTTTGGCGGAGCCTCCGGCGGGCTGGGCTCGGCGGGACGCGTCTCCGGCATGGGAGCTGGGGCGGGCGCCGGCGCCTCCTCCCTCAGGCCTAGCTCTGAGAGCGCGGCCGTTATCAGGTCCTGCATGAATGGGTGCCTCTCTGCCTCCTCGTCCCTCAGCGCCCCGGCTATCCGCGCCTCCTCCGGGCTACTCCTGAGCTCTAAGACGTACCTCCTGGCCTCCTCCTCCGCCTCCGCCGCCCTCCCGTCCCTGACCATCCTATACCACCTCGGGAGGAGGCTCGCCCTGAGCCTGAGCCTCTCCTCCCGGGTCGCCGGCGCGAGCCCCGCCGCCACGAGGTGGGCCGCCGCGTGGAGGCAGAGCTGGTCGTCGCTGTTCAGCGCCTCGAAGGGCGCGCTCGCAGTTATGAGCGGCCCCTGCCCCCTCCTGTAGAGCCCGAGCACGTCGAACATCGCGGTGCCCCTCCTAGCGGCTAGGGCTAGCTCGCTGGGCGAGTAGGGCGTGTAGGCGGGCTTGGAGCAGAGTATGGCTAGGACCGTCGAGGAGATCCTCCCCCTCCTGACCCACTGCCTCATCACTGCGGCGGCTACCTCGCGCTCGTATGCCATCGCCTCCGCCCTCCTCCTGGCGATGCTTGCCGCTGCTACCGCCCCGGCTGCTACGGAGGCCGCGGCGGCTAGTACCGGCAGGGCGGTCTCGGGGATAGCTGGGAGGGCCGGCGCGGAGGGCTGGGAGGGCTCCGCGGAGGGCTTAGGGGCCTCGGCTATGGGCTGCGCAGCGACCTCCTCGAAGATGGCGCGGAGCGTCGTGTTCCGCCTCAGGAGCATCGAGGCCTCGGGGCCCGCGTAGTAGGAGCCGGGAGGGTCGGAGGACTCGATCCTGAGGAGCCTGCAGCCCTCTGCCGCCTCGACGCGGACCGTGAGTGTGGTCTCGCTGTAGAAGGGCCCCAGGACCGCTCCCGCATCCGTCCTCCTAGCCTCCGAGGCTGGGTCTGTGGCTACGGTGCCCAGGCACTTCGCGGGCTCCGCGCGGACCTCGACGAGTATGCCCGGCCTCTCTACCCTGACCGTGAACTCGGCGTCGTAGGTCGCCAGCCACGTCAGCCTCTCGCCAGGAGTGTAGAGGCCCCTGGCCTCCTCCACCCATCCCAGCACCCTGCAACCCTCAGCGGAGGCCGCCAGCTCGATGGTGTCTCTTGCCTGGGCCTCGACCTCGAAGAGCCCGTCGAGCCTCCTGACCTCCAGCGGCCTCATGAGCGTCAGCGAGAACGCCTTGAGGTCCCTGACGCATGGATCGGCCCTGACCCTTATCCTGACGGCCTCCTCGCCGAGGGCGGGAAGCGCCGCTGCGGCCGCGAGGATTGCTAGAGCCGCGAGGACCAGTAGTAGCGCTCCAACCCTCACGTCCGCGCATCCCCCAGAAGGGCTGCGAGCTCCTCGTACCTGCCATCCCTGACCAGCCTAGCCGCCCTCCGAGCGATCCTCTCCGCCTCCCCCCTGCTGGTCGGGACGAGGCCCCTGCTGTATGCGTATTCTAATATCCATGGGTACGTCTTTGCGAGCCCTCCTAGGCCGACTATGGCTGTCGAGATCTTTGGAGCGTAGCTCGCGAGGTCGGCGGCCTCGAGCCTCCTGATCGGCGACGCCCCGCCGCGCAGCGCCGCCAAGGCCTGGTCCAGCGCCGGGTCGCCCTCGATAACGCTCCTGCACGCGTTCAGGAGGACGAGGAGGTCCAGCAGGCTCCTCCCATCTATTGCGCCGTCGAGGTTGAGGCTTGAGAGCTCCGGCGGGAACCTGTGCCTCCTCGCCCTCGCTCCCCGGACCGCCAGGACTGCGGAGGCCGAGGCCATGGGGGCTAGTAGGAGGTAGAGTAGGGCCTTGTCGAGCCTTACGTATCCGCCGGCCCCCGTCGGTATCGTTATGTATGGGCACCTCTCCTCGGGGTATCCCCTGAAGTATGCCGTCACCTCGGTCATGTAGTCCTTGAGCTCGATCAGCACCTCCTCCGCCCTGTAGGTCTCGGTCTCCCCGCCCGTCGTGACCTCTATCCTGTCCAGCTCGTAGCAGCCCCTCGGCACGGCCCTCACCCTCACGGTCATTCCCTGCTGGAGCAGCGTGGGGACGGGGTAGCCGTCGGGCGTCGAGACGTAGAAGTATCCAGCTCCCTCGGGCTGGGCGTGGAGCTCAAGCCTGGCGAAGCCCCCGACGATGAGGGCTATGGCTAGGAGCTGGAGGAGGACCATGCCCTCGCATCCTCCACCCTCCCGGATGGCTGCGCCGCCAGCGATGCCAGGAGCGCGAGGTCCCTCACCTCCTGCCTCTCCTCCACCATCCTGGCGGCCTCCGCTGCCTTCGCCGCTATCTCCTCCCTAACCCTGTGGCCCCTGGCCGCCAGCTCCTTAATCCTGGAGCCGTAGTCCTCGCCGAGCTCCCTGGCCGTGCTGAGGTCGAGCTCGCCCATCAGGTACATGAGGAGAAGCTTGGAGAGGTATATCAGCTGCTCCTCAAGCCCGTTCAGGTCCCTTAGGGCTAGGAGGTCGTCGAGCTCCCTGTGGAGCTGGACCGGCCCCCTCGGCGGCCTCCTCGGCAGCGAGCCGAGGGCCCTCGCGACGGCGGCCCTCACGCCCTCGATCCTTACCGCGGGTGCCTGCTGGGCAGGCCCTGCCGGCGCCTCGGGCTGGGGGGCAACCCCTAGTTGTGTGTCCCCTCGCTGCGGGGCTGGCTGCGGCTCGGGCTGTGGAGAGGGGGCTGGTGCGGGGGTCTCGGGCTCCGGAGCGGCTGGCGGCGCCTCCTCCGACTCGCCCACCGTTAGTGGTGTCGGCTCCACCTCGCGCATGGCTCCCTCAGGCTCTTGGGGCATCGGGGGAGCGGCCTTCTCCGGGCCGATTACTTGTGGGGTTGGGGGCTGCTGGGGCGCCTGCCGCGGCGCCGCGAGGGAGAACCTCTCCTCCAGCACAAGGGCGGCCCACCTCCCCTCCTCCCCATCCATGGCGCTCCTGACGGCCTGGGCTATCGCGGCGAGCCTGTTGTCGATCGCCACGGCCATCAGCGTCCTAGCCCTCCTCACGGGGTCCATCTGCCGGGCCTTGGCGAGGAGCTGCATCACGGCCTCGGACTGCTCCCTCCTGAACCTCTCAAGGGCCGAGAGGTACTCCTCCCTGCCCATCCTCCCCCTGAGGAAGGCCTTGCTGGCCTCCACCACCGCGTCCCTGTTCCTGGCTATCCTGGCTATCAGGTCCTCCACTCCTCGGCCACCTCCACCAGCCTGGCTAGGGTCTCCAACAGCTTCTCACGATACTTAAGCAGTCTCACCTCTCCGTACGCCCTGAGCGTGTCGGCGACCCTGGCCGAGAGCTCCTCACGGCTCCAGCCGAGCCTCGTTGCCGAGGACGCGACGTATGCCGCGGAGCCGAGCTTCTGCGTGTACCTCGGGAGCGCTGAGAGCGGGTCGCTCGGCCTCGCCCCGAAGCTCCTGGCCAGGGCGAACTGGAGGCCCGGGATGCGGGAGGCGAGCTCCGCGGCCCTCCCAGCCTCCTCGGGCCCTAGCGGCGACCCAGCCCTGACGGACTCTGCCAGGGCGACGGCGGCTAGTAGGCTCTTCCGCGGCGGCTCCAGCCTAGTCACGGCCACGCTTGGGGGCAGGCCGGAGGCCTCTCCGTCGAAGAGCATTATGAGGGGGACGCCGCTGCTCGCCGCGGACCCCACGTACTCTAGGACCTCCTGGGGCTCCAGCAGGTCGCACCAGCTCAGCGCGAGCCTGAATCCCTGCCTCGCCTTCCTATCCCTCGGCAGGAGGGCCGGCAGCTCGTCTGGCCTGACGCTCCAGTGGCTCAGGACCCTAGCCCCGGCGGAGGCGAGCGAGTACGCCTTCCCGTCGCCCCCAACCACGGCTGAGACGCCCCCGCCGGCAGCCCCGATCGGCAGCGGCTCCGGCGCGCCCTCGACAACCACTCCCGCCCTCCTCATGAGGCCTATCGCCTCGGGCGTAACGGCTCCTCCCTCTATCGCCCTCACGAGCTCGGCGTAGCTCACCGCGACGGGCTCCCCGCCAAGCGAGCCCTCAGAAATCATTTCTAGTAGCTCCCTGATCCCCACGCGCCTCGCCCCCCTCGCCGGCTCCCTGGGCTCCTCCCGCCCTCCCGCCTGGGCCGAGATCCTCTGCAGTACCAGCTCCCTCAGCTCCGGGTCGAGGCCGTCGTCTATCGCCATGGTCCTGCTGACGGCCCTCGCGTATCCGACCTGCCTCGGGCTCTCGAGCTCGACCGAGGGCCCGCCGGGCGGGACCATGCTGGCGGCCTCGCGCCTCCCCTCGAGGGCCCTCCTAAGCCTCAGCGCTAGGACGGCGCCGGCCGCTCCGATCGCCGCGATGGGCGCCGCGGCCACGAGGTTTGGGAGCGGGTCCTGGAGGGACGTGACGAGCCCGGATAGGGGCGTGGATAGGAGCACGGCTCCCACGGGCCTCAGGGGCGGGTAGAACCTAGCTATGGGGTCGAGGGCGTAGGTGATAGTTATGTGGATGGGCTGCCTCGCGACGAGCGTGGCGTGGGGCTCTCCCTCCAGCACGTAGTCGCCCGCCCTCTCCTGGGCGACCACCGTCACGGTAGAGTTCTCAGCGACCCAGCGCTCTAGGACGGAGCCCGGCGCGGCGGTCACCGGCTCCCCGTTTATCACGAGTGTCACGGGCTCCTCCGCGCCGTAGACGCCCACCGTCACCCTCACCATCCTCTCGTATACCGGCTCCATCTCGGGGTAGACGTCGGCTGGGACGTAGAGCTCCCTCCCTCCGGGGCAGAGCGTAAGGTTCAGCCTCGCCGACCTGTAGCACCTAATGATCCCCCTCACTCCTGGTCCGAGCTCTACGGTGCCCTCCTCGAGCGCCTTCCCCTCCTCTACCCTGAACCACTCCCCCAGGAACTGGAACTCGACCCTGTAGAGCGCCTTTAGTTTTGTGTCCCTGTCCATGAGTATCGTGATGGTGCTGGATTCTGCCACGCCTCCGTCGGGGAGGACCCACGCGACGAATACGTACCTCATGTCGCTCCTGCCGCCGTAGCTGGCCATGGGCGGCGCCGAGACCGTCACCCTCCTGCCCCTAAGCACGACGTCGGGGTAGCTGATCGGTACCGGCGAGTCTATCCTCAGGGTCACGAACTCGACCCTCTCGTATAGCGGCCTGAAGAGCGCCGTAAGCCTCATCGAGCCGTTAACCCTGAATACTAGGGGGTTTGAGCGGCTGTTGTTTATGCTCGGCTCGTCGCTCACCCAGCGGTCGAAGGCCCACCTCTCCTCCGCCTCGGCCCACGCCGTCACTACGGCGCCTAGGGGCGCCCTGAACCTGCCCCCGGCCTCCATGGCTACTGGGCCTGCCAGGAACGCCCTCCCGCCCTCGCCGGCGCCGAGCGCTATGTAGGCCTCCCCCTGAGCCGCGGCCTGCGCTAGGAGGGCGAGGAGGATGGGCAGGGCTAGTAGGGCGGCCACCCTCACCGCAGCCCACCGACCGAGGTGCTTGGCATTAGGAAGGAGCCGATTTGGTACATCACGGCTGGCTGGATTAGGACCATCGCTATGAGGGCGGCGCAAACGGCCGCGACGCGCCAGAGGTTGTAGAAGTGGAGGTCCATCGCCCTGGATATGGCTATCATGAGCATGACGCTGGACTCGGCGACGCTGAGCCAGGCCATCTCGACGACCCTCTCGAGCTCCTCTGGCGTGGCGAAGCTGACCTGCTGCTGCGCCTGCGAGAAGGACGTGAGCTGGCCCGCAATCGCCAGTATCATGCTCGTCGCTATGAGGGCTATGGCTGGGAACATGTATGCCATGAAGACGTGGAGCCTAGCCGCGGCGGCTCCGTTCCTCCTGTTCATCTCGTAGGCACTAAGCGCCTCTATGGTCCCCTCCAGGAGGACGGGGCTTCCGCCCCCCGAGGCCTCTATCTCGTGCAGCATGTGGAACGCCATCCTCGCGCTCCAGCTCCTCAGGTCTGAGCTCGCCTCGGACGCCGTGAACATCATCAGCCTGGCCGCCACCCTCCTCAGCGCCCTGCCGAACGCTCCCGTGTACCTGCCGCTCAGCGCGGCCTCCCTTATCGCCTCGTGGAACTCCATCCCGGACTTCCTAGCCTCGACTATCTCCCTCAGCAGCATCGGCACCTGGGCGTTGGCGCTCCTGACCTCGTCTATCTGCCCCCTCATGACGAGCCACACCACGATGCTTCCCGCCGCCGCGGCGGCCGCGAAGGCTATCGGGAGCGCCTTGGCTCCAGCCGAGGATGCTAGGAAATATGCCGCGACGCCCGTCCCTGCGGCAGCCATCATCGCCATCGGCATCAGGGCCTTGGGCGGCTGGTAGAGGTCGTAGACCTTTGGCACCGAGCCGAGGACTATGACGATGAACATGAGGCCGAGGACCGGGAGGACGAGGAGGTTCATCACGAGCAGGCCCTGGTATGCCACGCCGGCGAAGGCTATGCCGGCGACGCTGAGGCTCAGCGGGAGGAGCATGAAGACTATCACGCTCATCTCGCCCAGCCCCCTCATCCTAGAGGCGAAGGCCTCCCACTTCATCCTCATCGCGGCCATCGCCTCGCGGCCCCTGTCCACCACCGCGGCCCTGACAGAGCCCCCAGTCCTAGTGACGCCCGTAACGGTGTATATGAGGCTCCTGTAGAGCTGGCTCGGGTGGTCCCTGGCCGCCGACTCCATGGCCTCCAGGACGCCCATTCCTACGACCTCGACGTTCCTCACGACTAGGAGTGACTCCTTCCTGATCTGCCTGAAGAGGTGGGGGAGCTCGCCCGCCCTCTTGAGGACGTAGTAGAAGCTCATCCCGGCGCTTATCAGCGCGACCGCCAGCGTGGTGAAGAAGGGCAGCTCCGACTCGGTCCACTCCCTCCTGCTGCCCGCCCTCGAGCTGAGGCTCAGGACCTCTGCGAGGGGCAGGAGGGCGGGCGCCGCGGCCAGGGCGGCCATCGGCGCTCCGGAGAGGGCTGCCGCCGCCGAGACGCAGGCCGCCGTAAGCCCCCCGCCAACGAGGTGGAGCGAGAGCCTGGCCGCGACATCCTCGCTCTCCCTGAAGACCATCGCGCTCCTCACGAGCCTCTCAACCCTCGGGAGGAGCCTCCTGAAGACTGCGCCACCTAGGCTGGAGGCGGCGAACCTGTAGTGGGGCGGGGCCGGGCCGGAGCCTGCCGCCACCGTGATCAGGAACGGGGCTGAGAGGGCTATAGAGGCGTTTAGGAGGACCTCGGGCCCGGGGGCCGGCATCTTGGATAGCAGCATCAGCGCCACGGCCAGCGCTGCCGGCAGGAAGTAGTACGAGGTGTTCATGCCGACCACCTCTCGACAGCCCTCTCCGCCGCGACTATTCCGGCTATCGTCTTCGCCACCTCCTCGTACCCGGTAATGTTCTCCCTCACGAGGCTCTCCAGTATCTCTAGCTTGGCCTCGAGCTCGGCTATGACCGCCTCCCCGCTGATCTTCATGTAGCTGGCGTAGTTCCTGAGCCTCGGGCTCCTCTCGAAGAGCTCGGAGGCGGTGGAGGGCTCGAAGCCGTCGCTCTCGGGGAGCCACTTCGCGACCTCGAAGGGGACGACCTCCTGCGCGCCGCTCGGAGTGAAGTCGGCGACCGTCACGACCCTCCTCCTGAGGCTCGAGCCCTGCCTCAGGGCGGGGAGCGTTATCGCGCATCCCCAGAGCTTCTCGGCCGCGGCCGGGTCGATGCCCATCGCCCTTAGCCTCATCAATAGGTAGTCCGGGTTGCTGGCGTGGATCGTCGCTAGGCCGCTGTGGCCCGTCCCCGCGACGTCCAGGAAGACGTTGAGGTCCCTAGCCGTCCTTATCTCTCCGACTATTAGGTAGTCCGGCCTCATTCGGAGGTTTAGCTTGAGTATGTCGGGTATCCCGATCTCGACGCCGCTGGCCTCGCTACCCCTCTTGATCGTGAAGCCTATGTACCTCGGCGTGGGCGGCGAGATCTCGAAGACCTCCTCGATCGTGTGGACCGTCTCCAGCGGGTTTATCAGGCCTAGCAGCGCGTTTAGGAGCGTTGTCTTCCCGGAGCCCGTGGGGCCGGCTATGAAGAAGAGCGCCTTCTTCTCCATTATGAACCACATGTAGGCCGCCATGAGGGGGCTCAGCACGTTCTGCTTTATGAGCTGGACGATGCTGTAGGGCGTCTCGGGGAACTTCCTGATGCTGAGCGCGGAGCCGTACCTAGTGACCTCGCTGCTCAGGGCCGCCGCCATCCTCACGCCCTCGGAGGTCGTGAAGTCGGCTATGGGCTGGGCCGGGTTTATCGGCCTCCTACCCATCCTCGCGAGTCTGACTATCAGCTCGTCGAGCTGCCTGGCGTCGGTGAACATCGCGTTCGTTAGGAGCCAGCCGTAGGCGCTGAACCTCCTGTGGACGACGAGGACCGGGTATCCGGGCCTGATGACCTTTATGTCCTCGATGTCCCTGTCGAGCATCCAGGGCTCTATGACGCTGTGCCTCAGGACCTCCCTGTTCAGGTAGTATAGCAGCCTCAGCTCCCTCTCCTCGTCGAGCTGGGCGCCCAGCTTCTTGGCCGTGCTCCTCAGGGCCTCCCGGAAGAAGCTCCCGGGGTCGAAGCCCCTCAGGACCTTCTCGGGGTCCATCAGCTCGAAGATGCTCCTCAGCGTCTTGGCGTACAGCACCTCGTCCAGCACGGTTAGGCCCGGCTCGTCGGCGAAGCTGCAGTACTCGACGCTGCCGTCCTGCCTAGGGACCTCGGCTATCCTCATCCTGACGCCCCTGGCGACGTAGTACTCGTCTAGAGTCCTCCCCACGCCAGGGTCTCGGAGGACCACGGGCGTCCTGGCGAGGCCCAGGACGACCTCCCTGACCGTCCTCGCCAGCTCCCTCTCAAGCCGGCCCCCAGCCTCCCCGGGCTCGGCCCTCCCCCTCCTTAGCATCGAGAGCTAAGAATAAGTAACGTTATTTATGCGGTAGGCCGCAGCGCTCAGAGAACGTGAGCGGAAGGCTCTCCAGCTCCAGCTCCCCGGAGCCGCCCTCCCACAGGTAGGGAACCTTTATCTTGGCCGCTAGGAGCGCTGCCGCGAAGCCCCCGGGCTGGGGCTCTATGAGCTGCTCGAGGGCGCCGGGATCCGTGACTATGAAGCTCAGCGCTACGTGCGCCTCCTGGGGCCCCACCTCGGCGAGTCCTGGGGGAGCGTAGGGGCTTGAGAGCCGCCCCACCTCCTCGACGCCCCTGAGCCCGTGCGTTATCCCGGAGACGTTGACTAGGACCGTGCCGGAGCCCGCGTTAGCCACCACGAAGCTGATCCTCAGGAAGGCCCCGTCCTCGCCGCATTCGAGGCTCGCTGTCGGCAGGAGGATCCTCGGGAGCGCTGGGGGAGGAGCAGTGACCGTGGCGGTCGTGGTCGCCGCCCCGGCGGGCACGTAGATCGTAGAGGTGGCGACCCTCTCGACGGTTGCTCCCGCGAGCGTTATAGTCACGATGCTCGTGGCCGTCTCGGTGATCGCTGCCAGCTGCCTGGGCATCAGCTGCCACCCGACCCCGAGGCCCAGGAGGAATGTTAGGGCTATGGCGGCTGCGAGGGTCCTCGCCTCCATCTCCTCACCACCACGTATATTGGCGGCGCGAAGGCCGCGGCTACTGCCAGCGTGTAGGGGGATATCGGGAGGACCAGCTCCGCCCTATCCTCCGGGATCCTGACCTCCCTCTCCACCCCGAAGAGCAGCAGGGCCGAGAGGGTGGCTTTTCCGTGCGGCACGACGCCGAGGTCCGCCACTCCGGCGGTCCCAGCTACAGCAGATAAAGACCCGCCGGGGCAGTCGCATGAGACCCGGGCCATCGGGACCGGCATGCCGAGGACGTCCCTCACGCTAACCCTCAGGCTCGCTATCGGCGCCGAGATGTAGAGGGCCCCCGGCTCCTCCGGCCTCAGGGCCTGATCGACCGTGACGTTGACGCCCCTGTAGACCGCCCTCACGAGCCTCCACTCGACCGGCCCCTCGCCCGTCACGTAGCCGTCGAGCCAGAGCGCGGAGCCCTTGGTCGAGGAGGCCTCTCCCAGCCGGCTCCTGAGGACCACTAGGTCGGGCTCCGCAACCGACCCGTCCGGCCCGGCTAGGCGCGGCCAGACTAGGAGCTGGACCCTATACACGGCCACTATCCTTGTGGGCGCCGTCACGTTTATGGCTACCCTAGTTAGCGGGCCTAGGCTTCTGTTGCCCACGAGGACGTCGCGGAGCACGTACCTAGTCTCCCCTACGGCCTCCTCCGGCTTCAGGTCTACTGCCAGCTCCTCGCCCTCCCCGGCGTAGATCGTCGCGGGAGGGGATACTGCCTGGAGGCCCTCGATCGAGGCGAGGCCCGGCGGAGCCGAGACCTCGACGGCGTGCCTCACGGCCCAGTAGACGCGCATCTCGGGCGGGCCGCGGACCGTGAAGGTGACGTTCCATAGGACGAGGTAGTGCGCGCCGCCGACCGTAACGTTTATGCTCTGGAGCTCAAGCCTCCCGCCCAAGAACCTCTCGCCTCCAGAGACGACCTCGACGCCCTTGACCTCCACCATCGTGCCGTTCCCCAGGTCCATCAAGTCTCCGGGGAGAAAGATCATGTAGGTCTTGTTCTCGGAGTACCAGGGGTTCTCGAAGCTCCAGCTGTAGAACCTGCTCCTGACCGCTAGGAGGTGCTGCCTCTCCCAGACCGCCTCGACCTCGACGGGCGCATCCACCCTGACCGAGACCTCCCTGAGGACCTCGCCGCCGGCCCTGAATCCGTGGATGACTATCCTCGTCCTCTCGCCGGCGTATGTCACGTTCTCCAGGAGCCTGAGCGTGGCCCTCGATCCCTCCCTGTACCAGCCCTCACCAGCGACTCTGACGCCCTCCGGCGGTCCCCTCACGGAGACCCTGTGATACCTCGCCAGCACCGGTTCGAGGCTCACGGGGCCCGCCACGACCAATTCCTCTCCGGGCCTGTAGAGCGCTCCGGAGGAGCTCCTCCAGCCCTCGTGGACCAGCATTGTTCCCTCGGACACGGTCAGGTTGCCGAGCCTAGGCAGCCTGATCTTGGACCCCTCCCTGTACCAGCCGGGGGGGTCACCATCAACTATCCTGAAGCCCTCGGGGACGGTGATGTTTATGAGGTGCTCCCTGTAGTAGAGCGGCTCGGCGGTGGTGTTGTGCCTGAGCTTTAGTAACGTCACGCCGAGCATCCACGGAACCCTCTCGAATCCCCCATACCTCCTGGTGAAGCCGTCGAGGTAGATCGGCTGGCGCCCGGGCCCGTAGAGCGTGAAGGGCGGGTTCCACTCGCCTCTGACGCGGGACGGCCTCTCCGGCGGCTCGCCCTGAATCTTCCAGCCCAGTATGTCCAGGTCTAGGTATGGGCCGGGCCACTCTGTCCCGTTGACGAGCCACACCCCCGAGAAGACCCTCCTAGTGCCGGGAGAGTCCTGGACGACCCTCTCGGAGGCCGGGACCCCTAGGATGACGTATATGCCCCTGTAGTACTCCCTCCCGGAGACATCGCGCGTCGTCGGGACTGACTCCTCCTCGAAGTAGAAGTGCGGCGCCCTGTAGACGTAGGGCCCCCACTGGTAGTAGCAATTTATCTCGTAGGTCATCCTCTCTCCCGGTCTGAGGCTCGGCCTGAAGCTCTCGTTGCCCACCAGCTCGGTGAACAGGACCTTCTCATCCGACCCGTCGCGCCACCTGTAGGCGTAGCCGCAGAAGTATAGGTCAGGCCTTTGGTCCGGGAAGAAGAGGTACTGGAGACTCTTGGCATCGGTCCACGGCTGCCGCCAAATCGTTAAGGTGTTGAAGATGTCTAGAAGCTCAAGAGAGTTCAACCTCACACTCCCCACCTCAACATTCAGGTACTCATTATAGAGGGGGTTCCAGGGGGAGAAGCTCTCGTAGCCCACCGCGAAGCCCCGGGGGAGTGCTAGGCCGACCTGGCCCTGATGCACCAGACTCCATGCGAGCCTCTCATCAACGATTATCACCGATTCATCAACATAGTCGAGCACCGGATTGTCCCTCATCCACTCCTCGGGCCAGAGGCTTAGGGTCGGGATTATTGCGCCGCCTCCGAGTCTGAGTTCCGCAACGTTGCGGGCCGGCTGAGGCATGACACCTGACTCGAACATATCCTCAAGAGTCGCTTGGTACGTGGCGACGGCAAATTTGTTAAGGGAGTTAAGGGTCAGGGTGTACTTGGGCTTGCTGGGGAGTTTAGAGGCATAGTCTTCGGCCACGCCTGGATGCTCGTCGTAGAAGTACAGCCAGCTCCAGGACAGTGCTAACGCATACCAAGTAATGGTATTCATTCCAATGCCCCCAGTCGGGCCCCATAAAGTGTAGAAGCTGTAGTAGGGTCCTCCTGGGCCTTCTATCTCGTCAGCTCCTAGAGCGTGGGTGAACTCGTGAAACGCCGGGCCAGGACCAGCAAGCCACACAGACCCCAAGAGCCCCGCCAGACCACGCGTGGGGCCGGGTGCGTAGCACCCCTCAGCTATCTCGACCGGAATGTTGAAGGCCTTTTCTACGGTTCCGTTGGATAGCTGGAACTTCAGCTTCTTCAGGTAGCTGAACTGCGGATAGTTCTCCACGAACCAGTCCCTGTAGGCGGCTAGTTCGTTGATTGCTTCCACCATATACATCCTATAGACCTTAAGGGCATCCGGGTCTTTACATCCATCACCCCTTATGTAGAAGTTGACGAGGGGCCTCGTCCCCTTCCATCGCTCACCGAAATACATCACGCTCCGAGTCGAGACCTCGCGAGCCATGCTTCTCCAAGCCCACGGGTCTTCCTGAAAGGGGTATCCCGGGAGCTCCTCGGCGCTCCTCCACCGGGTCCCTGCCTCGGCGGAGGCCTCCGGAGTTGCGGCCAGGAGGAGAGCTATGACCAGCGCAGCCAAGAGTACGTAGCTAGGCCTCATCCTGAGGTGATTCTATTTTTGGAGGATTATAAAAAGGGTTTTGGCCCGGATGCGCTAGGAGGCCTTCTTGAAGCCGACCGTTATGTAGACGCTCTTGCTGGGCGGGACCGTCGCCGTGCACGTCCCGCTCAGCGACGAGCCGCTCCGGCTCGCCGATGGGCAGTCTACCTCGCCGCCGACCGTGACCTTGCCCACGCCGTAGAACTCCCAGCCCGGCTTGAGGCTCCAGGATGCTGACCAACTAATTTTGAGCGTCGCCGTTGTCGGATTATCACAATCATATTCGTGGTAAGCTGATCCGGCACTGCTACTCCAGGAGTTCAGGCAGCCGGTGGCGCTCTCCGCGCCGACGCAGCATGGCTTGATGTCGCCGGTGAGGTATGCCCTACATGGGCGACAAATTTTCTCATATCTTGGATCTCCATATAGTTTGGCGCACTGGCACCACTCGGGGCTGCCCACCTTGCTCGGGTCGTTGAGTATGTCGTCGCATTCGTTCGGGTTGACGGCTGGGGGCGGCGGTATTACGATCCACGTCCTGCTCCAGCTCTCGGCCTTCACGTACTTGAACCTCACTATCGTGTTCCTCCCAACCTCGAAGGTTAGGCTGGTGGAGTTCGTGCTGCCCACGACATCCCCCGTGTCCCAGTCCACGAGCTCTATCGCCTGCGGGACGAAGCGCCTGCCCCATTGGGTGACCTTCCAGTAGTACTGGCCGGTGTATGAGTCCCAGAGGCATATCCTGCTCTCGCCGTACTGCCAGAAGCTGCTGCCGGCCTCGGCCGCCACGCTGCTCCCAGCACCGATGTACATTATCCTGTAGAGTATTCGCTCTCCGCTCTCCGACTCGATGATGCTGGAGCCCCCTATCTTCGGGGGCCCGGCCTGCGTCAGGCTGACCTTGTTGTTCAGCCACCTCCTGGAGTACTGGTAGCCCCCGCAGTCGGAGGAGTAGCTGAACGAGTCGCAGGGCGTGTCGAGGCCGCAGGCCGGTATGGGTCCGGAATAGAGGTCCCACCCCTTATCGACCCTCCCCCAGTTCTTCCCGTCGACGCTCACCCAGACCTCGCCCGTCACGCTGTACCTAGACTGGGGCGGGTTTATGGTGAGGGTGAAGGTGGAGATGTAGGTCGTCGGCGTGCCGTAGGAGTACGTGTGGGTCGTCGTGAGGGTTGCGGTGATCCTCGCCTCCATGAGGCTCTCGAGGAATGGCGGGACGCCCCACATGCTCCCGTGCGTCCTGCCCCTCATGCTGAGGAGGACGAGCCTCTGGACCTCGGACTTGAAGACCGTGTAGTTGTCGTACCTCTCGGGCAGCCCCAGCTCGGACGCCCTGTAGAGGAGCCACTGGCCTGAGCCGAGGCCCCGGCCCCTCAGGACCGACTCCGCCACTATCCCTCCGCCCCGGCCAATTGCTATGAGCCTGTCGTACTGGAGCTCGCCCCTCCCCACGTTCTGTATCACTATCCTCGTCTCGTTCTGAATCCTGACCGACCCGCCGACCACCGAGGCGCTGACTGGGTAGCCGAAGATGTATATTATCGCCTGCTCCGCCGCGGCCTCTGCCTGCCTGGCAGCGCCGCCGGCCGCCGACAGCATCCCCACGTAGGCCGCCCCGTAGATCGCGACCAGCAGCGCAGAGGCGATGACGAATGAGAGGAAGACGAGGACGCTTCCGGGGCCGGAGGAGCTCAACGGCTATCACCTCACCCTGCAGTGCACCCTGCCGACGTTTACCCACTCCTTCACCTCGGCCGTCACGCCCGGAAGGACCTCGGGCGCCCCGCCTCCTCCACCTCCGCTGCTCGCGGGCACCGAGGAGCCCTCGATCCTGCACTCCATCCTCCCTCCGTAGCCCGCGCCTCCGCCGCTCCTCGGCGGCTTCGGGAGGTCCGTCGGGTCGGTCTGGATGAGGTAGACGTAGTTCAGCAGGACTATGGGCGCTTTGATCTTTATCACCTCTCCCGGCTGGACGGTCCCGGCGAGGCTTGCCACCGCGTCTCCCGAGAGCTGGGTGCCGATCGCGGCCTGCCCGACCCAGCCCCTAAGGTCCGAGGCGAGGAGCGTGGCGGTTGCGGTCGGCCCGCTCCAGAAGAACTCGTAGACAACCCAGCCGACGAGCGTGGCTCCGCCGCTATTGCAGAGTATGTGTATGTTGGTCTCGAAGGAGACGCTGCCGGCGGGCAGGTCCGTCATGCTCCAGCTACTGCTCTTGGTGACGTACGAGCCCCACGGGCCGGTCACCTTCACGTAGTTGATCTGCACGCCCTGCGCACACCCGCTGCCCCAGACGTCGGTGACGGCGTACCCGGCCTCCTTGATGGCTATGGGCATGGCCATCGATGGTGGATTGATCGTGAAGCCGCAACTCACATCCCATTTTCCGGAATCATAGCCGCCGGTGACCCGGCAGCTCCCGGTCCGGCGGTCGTATGCCTGGTTTGGGTCGAAGACCGGCGCTGCCTTGACCAGCCCGCTCTCCGGCCAGACGGTGACCGGCGCCGTCACCGTGGTGGTGTACGTCGAGGTGCCGAGCCTCACTATCGAGGTGTAGGTCGTGTAGTAGGTTATCGTGGTGGTGCTTCTAGACGTTATCGTGGTGTAGAGGGTTGTCGTGGATTTTAGAGTGGTCGTATAGCACGTTATGCGGCCTATGCCGCCCGCCGGCGTCGAGCAGGTCGTGGTCGTGTAGGTGGTTGTCCTGGTGGCCGTCGGGCTGGTGGTTGTGGTGGTGGAGGTGATGGTATAGGTCCTCGTCGGCTCCAAGATCCTGCTGGTCGTGGCGCCGTAAGAGGTGTAGGTGGCGGGGATGGCTGGAGTGTAGGTCCCCGGGATCACGTAGGGGTAGTTCTGGACCCTCACCGGCCTCTGGGCCGTCACGGTGTAAGTCTTGCCCTCCAGCGAGTTGTAGACGGCCTGGGCCTCGCCGGCGAACCTCGCGTAGCAGGCTGGGGCGGCGGCGGACCCCTCGGGCGAGAAGTACTCGCTGGGATAGATCTCGACGACCTCGATGTACTGCGGCGACGTGTCGTCGCGCTTGTAGATGCTCAGCTTCGAGCTGCCGGAGCTGGACCACCAGTCCGGGACCCTGTAGTATCCGCCCAGCGGGACGCTGTCCGGCCCCGAGGATAGGCGGTCGCTGAGCTTTACCTTGCCGGGGTCGAAGCTCCCGTCGCTCCACCTCTGCCCGTTCAGGGCCCCTCCCCTTACGATGCCCTTGCCGTCAACTAGGATGACGTTCTTGACCACGAGGGCCTCGCCCAGCGTCGGGAGCGTGCCCTCTATGCTGTAGTTGTAGCTCGTAGTCGTCGAGGCGAACTCTAGGTGATACCTGCTCGTCGTGCTGTATGACTCTAGCACGCGTGCCTCGTCCTCAGGCGGGGGGCCGTAGCTGCTGCCGAAGCTGTTGCCCTCAGAGGTCCTGAAGTATATCGCCTTGACGGCGTCGGCCATCGCCGCGAAGGTGGCGTAGCCCAGGCCCAGGTCGCTTGGACGGAGGTCGACCCTCTCGCCCGGCTCCAGCCTGAGGCCCGAGAGGCTCCCGCCGACCTTGCCGGCAGCCAGGACCGCGCCGCTCCTAGACACTACCACGTAGTCGGTGAGTATGCTGGGCCTGTCGTGCGAGTTGATTATCGTTATTATTGGCTGGCCGAGCTCGGTCTCGTCGGTGCTGTGGACGTATATTCTTACGAGTTCGGCGCCCCTCTCGCCCCTCTCCCTGAGGTCCTCCCTGCTGGCCGCGAAGAGCTGGGAGACGGTGGGTGCGAGCGCCGCGAGCATGCCTACGGCTAGGAGGAGCGCTATGAATACGGCTAGGGCCGAGATTGGCGCGGACCCACGCCTACTATCCGCCCGCATCACTGCGGGATAGCACCCGAAGGCACGTTATTTTAGCGTTCTAGTCCTCACGCATTCTTGAACTTTGCGTTTGCCGTGTAGTCCGAGTCCATAGCTATAGTTATGGTCCTATCGTCGGTCCTCTCGCCCTCTACCACCCACTCCTCGAAGGCGTAGCCCCCACCATCGCTGGCGCTCAGCTCGACGACGGCGTAGGCGCTGCACGTGATCTTCAGCTCGTTCCCGCTCCACTGGGAGGTGCAGGAGCCCCTTATGGCTCTCCAGGAGACTAGACTCTTCGCGGCGGCGGGCGTCGGGACTACGTGTATGTCGAAGCTGTTCCGGTCTGGGTCGGGCGCGCATGGGTAGGCTAGGGTCGCGTTGGGCATCCTTATTCCTCCGTAGTAGGTCTTTCCCTCCCAGGTAACGACCGCGGCGTGGCTGACGCTGCTGTTCAGCGCCGCTAGGCTCCTCCAATCATTGTCCAGCTTCCTCAGGCTGATCAGGGCGCAGGGCGGCTCTACGATCCTGTCGATTGCGTAGCGGGCCACCAGCCTGCCGGTGACGGGGTCTATCGCGGACCTGTTCTCCGCCTCTAGGAGGAGTATCTCCCGGATCCTGACGGCGTATCCTCCCTCGACCGCGACGTATATGTAGGGCCGCTGCCAGCGCCCGCCGGGGCCTGGGAAGTAGTAGCTCCAGACGTAGATCCTGAGGCTCTCCCTCTTCCTCTCGTGGGCCTCCCTGCCCGCGGCGGAGCCCTGAGTCGCCACGAGCGCCTGGGGCGAGAGGGCGCTTAGGAAGAGGGCCGCGAGCATGAGGGCCGCGAGGAATATGCCGAGCGCTAATATTGCTCCGTAGCCGGCCCTCCGCCTCAGCTCCTCGCCCTCCAGAGGACTATCACCTCGTTCCTATCCGTGACGGCTGTGAGCTGCCTGGACGGGTCGTAGCCGGCCCCTATATTGAGCCTCTTAGTCTCCCCCGGCTGGAGGGTCCAGTCGCCGGAGAGGGTGAGGGGAGTGGAGTCTAGGTAGGCCGCGACTATCCTCACGGGGTCCTGCCCCCTGTTCGTAATTATCACCGTGCCGTCCGGGCCCCAGTAGACCAGGCTCACGTCCTGCCTCATCTTGGCGGCCTGGCCCTCCCCTCCCCTCCGCCCCGCCTCGGAGGCGAGCCGGGAGGCAGCCGAGCCCCACATCAGGACTATGCCCACGGTTATGAGGGCGACCAGCAGGAGGACCAGCGTGGCCGTCGCCTCGCTTATCCCCAGCCTCTCCCTCACTGCGCCGTCACCTTCGCCTCCTGCACCAACGTCCTGCCGGCGGGAGTCGTGGCCACGACCGAGACGAGGTATGGCTGGTAGCGGACCACGTTTGCGCAGTCGAGCCTGACCTCGGCGGACTGGCCCGGAGGAATGCTTGGGAGGCTGCCCGAGACGGAGCAGGTGGGCGAGGAGGCGCCGGCGAGGCTTATCCCAGCGACGGTGAGCTGCGAGTCGCCGAGGTTGGCGAGGCCGACGACGAGGACGGCGCTGGAGCCCGAGACTATCCTGAGGCTTGCGGTGGATATTGCGAGCCTCTCGTTCGTAGCCACGGCCCTGGTGTAGGGCGTGGCGAAGAGCGCCACCGCGACGCCGACGGCCAGGGCGACCACCACGAGGGCCATGACCGCCAGGGGCTCGCTAATCCCCAGCCTCCTCAAGAGACCACCACCCTCGCCGCCTTCCTCACCTGCGAGGCGCCGCTCTGGGCCGTGACCTCTAAGGCATAGGCGGTCCCCACGGCGCCGCAGCTCGTCGTGGATGAGTCTGAGACGGATCTGCCGGGAGCCAGGGGGCTGGCCGGCGAGACCGACGAGAAGGCCGGAGCCGTCAGGGAGGGCGTGGCGGCAGCCGAGAGCCTCTCGATCGGGACGGAGCCCGTGTTCTTCACCGTTATGGTCAGCCTGCAGCCCGAGCCGTACGACGTTAGGCTCGCGTCGAATGCGAAGTCCAGGACCGCCATCTGCGTCTGCGACTGGCCCATGACGAAGAGCCACGCGACGACTGCCAGGACTACCGCGGCTACGGCGAGGACGACGACGGTCAGGGCCTCCATCGCTCCCACGCGCCTCCTCATGGCCGCATCACGCTCCGAACTGTATGATCGAGTTGACGTTCTTCCTTATCGAGAGTCCTGAAGGCGTGACGAGCTCTACCGTGACTAGGACCGAGGTCCCGGCGCCCCAGCCGGCGGGGCAGCTCCAGCCCGTAAAGGGCGCGCTGGAGGGCGAGGACCAGGCCTGGCCCGGGTTCAGGGCGGGGGAGATGGATGCCGCCGGTATCGAGTAGATTGTTCCTCCCGGCCCCCTCAGCTCGACCCTTACCTGGCTGAACTGCTGGCCGCCCGTGTTCCGGATGACTAGGAAGAGGTTGCACTGGCCGTTGCTCATGGCCCTGACCTCTACGCTCTGCACGGCGAAGTCCGCGCTCGTCTGCTGCATCCCGACCGTGCTGCTCAGGAACGCCCATATCCCGGCAGCTATCACTATGGCCGCGACCGCCAGTATGATGACGGTGAGGCTCTCCATCGCGCCTACCGAGGACCTGCGCCTCATCGCCAATGCCTCGGAGGCAACGTTACTTATGCGTTTAGAGAACCGCGCCCCTCTCTAGCATGGAAAAAATAAGGAAAAAATGGTTTGGATCGCTCGCGCTGGCTACGGGTGCGCCGTCGCCTGTGCCGTGAGGACCTCGGTGGCTCCGTTGGCGTAGCTGACCTGTATCCTCACGCCGTACTGGTTGCCGAGGACGAAGGTGCCCGCGGGAGCCGTGCCGGAGTATACGAGGGTCTTGCCCGGGTCAGCGGTGGGGCTGCCCACGACGCTTAGCGTCGGCGCGTTGCCCGAGATGCCCGTCCATCCCAGTATCGTGGTGCTGTCTATCCTTACGTTGCCCGTGTTCTTGATGACTAGGCTTACCGCGGCTGAGCCGTCAGAGGCTACGGTTATGTCGAACTGCTGGACCGCCGCCTTGGGGTTGACGGCGGCCGCGCCGATGTAGCCGCTGAGGAACAGCCACGCGACGGCGACCAGCGCTATGACGACAATCGCTATCAGTATGTACTCGAGGGCGCCTAGACCTGCCTTCCTCCTATCAATCCTTGCCGCCTGCATCGGGAGAATGACTCAACGCGACGTTATTTTAGCAGTTAGCGTGATTGGGACGCCGTGCGGCTCGCCGCAGAAGACGCAGCTGGGGCTGCTTAGGGCTAGGGGGAGCCTGCACCTCCGGCAGACCCTAGCCCTGCCGTCGTCTCCCAGCAGGATGGGGACGGCGACGAAGTAGTCTCCCACCCACCTCTTGACGATGCCGACGGCTATCGGCCTCAGCTCAACGACCTCTCCGGCGACCTCTGGGCTCCCGTCCCTCAGCTCGGGACGGATTACCAGCCTCGCAGACACGGCGCCGTCCACGGGCAGGATGTTGAGGGCCCTCCTGACGAGCTCCGCGTCGTCGCGCGGCGAGGCGAGGGCCTCCTCGACCACTCCTCCGACCTCCTGCGGGGCCAGCACGATGAGCGCCCCGCTACTCCGCCTAAGCCTCACCCTGCCTCCCAGGCGGAGACCCCTGCCGAACTCCAGCACCAGCCCTCCCCCACTCTCCGCCAGCCTGACGAAGTATCCCTCACCCTCCAGCCTCGCCTTGATGGCATCTGCCAGCTCCTGGAGACCCATGCCTGAAAGTGGGGCGGGGCTCGCGATAGAAAAGCGCTATTCGGGAGCGTAGGAGAGGTAGTATGGGAGCGGGCTATATTCGTAGAGTATCTCGCCGCAGAAGAGGCACCTCGCTGGGCTTAGGACCACCAAGCGCCCGCACTTCGGGCAGTACTTGTTCCACGCGACGGGGGCGTGGAGCGTGACCCTCAGCCGCCTGCCGCCGATGTATACGGGGACGGCCACTATGTTCGTGTACCTGATGTCGGGCTCGGCGAGCTGCCTCGGGCCCAGCCCGCGGGCCTCCAGCGCCGCCTTTAGGCTGTGCTCCAGCCGCACGCTGACCCCCTTCCCCGGGATGATGTAATAGCCTAGCTGGTCCTGCGCGGCCCTGTCCAGATACTTCGAGGAGAGGGCGGAGAGGATCGAGGCCTCGTCGAGCACGACCGGCTGCGGCTGGGCCTGCTCCCGTTCCAGGGATGTGCCCCACGGCTCGCTCCCCGGCTGCGGCCCGGAGCTGGGGCTCGGCCCCCCTCCGGGGACCGTGGACGCGGAACCAGCCTCATGCCCCGTCTGCCGGGACGCCGCTGCGCCGCTGCGCCCCGCCCCAGCCCGGTCGGACTCGTCCTCCTCCGGCGCTATGGGTCCGGGCGGCAGCAGCGAGTCCTCCTCCTCGATCTGCGTTAGGATGATGTGGGGCTGCCCACCCGAGTCTAGTGAGGGGGTGCCGAGCTCTCTAAGCGACCCGAGCAGGGAGCTACCGGCCCTCTCCGCAACTAGGCTGAGCGTGGCGTTGTTTACCGGGCCGACGGCCCTGAGGAACAGCCTCTGATCATCTTCATTGATCTCCCTTATACCTGAGTTGAGGGTTATGGATAGGTAGGTAACGGTTAGCGGGTCCGCATCCTCTATCACCTGGACGCCGACCGTGTCTAGGCTCGGATCGTAGCTCCCCCGATCCACCCCCTCCTCGAACCTGAGCATCATGGCGAGGGCCCTCAGCTGGCCGTCTATTATGAAGTACTTCGGCTCCCTGACGCCGGTTATCTGCCTGAGCCTGTCGTTCTCGGTAAACACTATCCTGCCGTCCTCGACCATGACCTCGCGGTAGCCCGTGAGGGCCCTCATGATTAGCCCAACCCCGCCCTCCTCCACCGCCCTCCGGGTCTCGTCGTCGCGCTCCGCCCTCCTCCTAACCTTCTCCTCGATCATCTCAAACATCGCGACGTGTAGCTCGGCCAGCCTGTTTCTCGGAGCCACGGGGACGACTAGGAGCGGCTCCTTCAGGCCTCCGTCCTCGCAGACCGCCTTGAACTTACGGATGGCCGGCCCCCCATGGGAAACGAACCTGGCGTTGAATGGGTGGACGACCAGCTCGCTCAGCCTCGCCTCGACCGGCGCGACGCCTGCCAGGGCGCCCTCGGCCGCGGCCCTAAGGCACTCATCGCCCGCGTCCTGAGGCCTGGCCTTGATGCGGGCCTTGGAGTCCCTGACGGACTTGCTGAGGGCCTCCTCCCTTAGGTGCCTCCAGAGGACCCACATGAGCGTCTGATCCGCGAGCCTCCTCTCCCTCTCCGCCCTGCCCCTCTCGCTCACTAGGTCCCGCAGGAGCCTGGAGACGGTGAAGACCTCCCCCTCGCCCGCGGCGGCCTGGAAGAACGCCTCCAGCGCCTCTAGGCCGTCCCTGCCGCCCCTGAGGTACCTCTCCAGCAAATCGCGAGGCGGCTCGTAGAGGGTCATGACGGCGCGCGACAGGCTCTCGCCGGGCTCGGGGAATATGTGTGGCAGTAGGCCCACCGCGTCTATGCCCGCCCACCTAGATAGGTACTCATTCTTGCTATTACTGCTCATCTATCATCCTCCCCGCCGGACCCACGATACTTAAGCATTTCAGGCCCCGGGGGCACCACGCTCCGGACCAAGTCCAGCAGGTGGATCCACGCGGCCCCGCGCGCCAGTACCGCGACGCGGCACATGGATCGGTCGGAGCGGCTTGAGGTCCTCCCCGATACCCTGTCGAAGACCACGCCTACGAGCTTGCCGCTGGGCCTGAAGGGCAGGACTCCGACGAGGCGGGGCCAGGAGTGCCTCCACGTTATCTCTAGGACCGGGAGGGGCTCTTCGTTGCGGGCCACCGCCTGCAACACCCTGTAGAGCAGGTCCCTGTCGTGGGGAGGGGCGGAGGGGTTCTGGCGGGCGTAGCCCGCCACGTGGCGATGCACCATCCCAGGCCTAGCCGCGTGTAGGAGCAGGCTGAAGGCCCCGCCCGGATCCTTGAAGATGATCCTGAGGCGGGCGTAGGCGGGCCTCGCCGAGATCTGAGGCTCCCCGGCCTCGTAGCCCAGCCGCTCCAAGGCCCCGCGGAGCTCCGGGGCCAGCCTACCCAGCTCCGGCCTCAGCCTACCGGCCCTCACCCTCAGGGTTCTCAGGACCCTCGCGGCGAGCAACTCGGAGCTCATAGCGCCTTTACCCCCTCCACTAGGGCAGACATGACTAGGAGCTCCCCGACGTAGAGGTAGTACCTCTCCAGGATGCCTACTGGCATGCCGGCTGACCTCCTCAGCAGGTCTAGGCTTTGCGAGAAGTCGGGGCCGGCAAGAGAGCTTGCAACGTCCGGCAGCTGCTCCTTGAGGAGGTACAGCGGGTCGGCCGGTATCTCGGGCTTGAGCCCCACGACCGTGCTCGCGCTGCTCAGGGCGCCGTAGAGCATCCCGACTAGGAGGATGGATGTGTGGAAGATCTGCTCGTGTATGCTTGGGAGCGGCCTCTCCGGGACGGAGCTGAGCTCCCCGTAGTATTTGGTCCAGCCCTCCATCACGTATAGGGGTCTGAGGCGCCTGGCGACATCTCTGAAAATCCTCCTCCTAACAGCAGCCTCCTCCCTATCCGCCGCTTCCCTGGCCTTCCTTGCGAGGAGCCAGCCCGTATGGCTGTAGAGGTGGGCTACCTGGCGGTTGGCGGCTAGGCTTCTTACCAGCAACGCTAAGCTGTGGCGGTCAAACGGAGGGCGCCCCTTTGGCCAAAGCATTAGGAGGTGCAGGGCATCCCTCCCCTCCCAGGAGGCCCTAGCTAGGTCGGGGTACAGCGCGCCTACCCACCCACTCCATAGGGACTCAATGCTCTCGAGGGGGCTGGCGACCCCCCTCCCACCCCCAGACAGGACGTCTGAGACGAAGTCGTAGTAGCTCCCAAAAAAATCCCTCGGGGCGGAGAAAGCCTCTAGATCCTTCTTCAGGAGCTCCGCGTATGCGGTGAGGCTCTCGGCGGTGAGCTTGATGCGCCACGCCCTATCACCCCCAGCCAGCTCCACATCCTCCAACGCGTCGAGGGAGGGGTAGAGGCACAGCGCATGCGGCGCATATTTGTCTACCATGTCGGACCAATCCGGCTCGCCGTACTGATCCGCCCCTCGGCGCTTATCGAGATAGTGATGCCAATAGTGCCACTTGCTGGCTTTGCCGAGATCCAGCCTTTCCCTCACCCACCTATCATTGATGAGCGCCCTCGCTAGGAGGTTGCCGAGCCGCTTCCGCCCCTCCTCATACCCGCGGTTATCCCTCCACTCCTCAACTCGCAAATACCCTACAATTCCACTCACGAAGTAGAAGGTTGGGAGGAGCAGGCTCAGCTGGACCCTATTTAGCCACCCCCTCATCCCCAAACAGATGTCAACAGCGGCTGTGAGGCGGTCGGCGGCATCCGAGGCGTGGTTAGCGGCGCCGCCCCCCTCCTCACTCTCAGCCTCGCGCTCCACTAGGCTTAGCGTAGAGTCGAACACGAGCGTCGCCGACGCCCTAGACATGCTTAGGCTAGTAGCCAAGGCCAACCGGTAAGGGCTCCAGCCCTCCAAGCGGCCGCGAAGATGCTCCATAAACCCGCGATACGCCTCGTGCTTCTCAAGCTCCCGCGACACGCCTACCTCCGTACCGGCGAGGAGGGCGGCGTCGAGGGACCGCCATCTATCAGACCCTTTACAAATACTTCTAACGCTGGATAGGGCCTGCAACACGGCATCTCTAACCACGTCTTTCACAGCCAACCACCGATACCAGGCACGAAAGCAGAAAAGCGCTCATGGCCCCCTGGCTTCAATTTTGAAGCCGATCGGAGCGTGCTGAGAGCCTCAAATTTTGAAGCCGGTTGGGGCGGGTTGGTGGGCTTCAATTTTGAAGCCGATCGGAGCGTGCTGAGAGCCTCAAATTTTGAAGCCG